>OMBO01000026.1_pt1 | contig 159279 bp, 196 predicted proteins | sample 1644901 | NCBI WGS metagenome assembly OMBO01 (sample SAMEA103958144, study PRJEB25191) | human gut metagenome | reverse complement strand
AATGTATTAATATAATGTTATAATTAAACAAAAAGAATTAACACATTGTGGGAGATTGTGGTAAACTAATTAAAGATACAAGGCTACAAAGATAAAAAGCTACAAGTATAAATGTGTAAATGTAGAAAGGTAGGTTAAAAGATGACTGCCACAGTATTATCATTTTTAAATTTTAAAGGTGGCGTTGGTAAAACTAGCGCTACTGCATTAGTAAGTTACAACTTAGCAAAAATGGGTAAAAAGTGTCTAGTTATAGACTTTGACCCTCAGGCTAATATTACTGCCCTATTTTTAAAAACTAAGTATCAAAATAAAGATAAAGTTGCAACTATTGAATCATCATTAATGACCGCTTTGAATAGAGAAGAAAGTTTAGATTCAATAACGATTGAAATTGAAGACAACTTATACCTTATTCCAAACGCTGTTGACTTTAGTATGTATAGTCGTTTTTTGGAAAGAAACTTTATGGATGAAAAAGAACGTATTGGTTTCTTCAAAAAGAAAGTTGATTCATTACGTGATAAATACGACTTTATCTTCATAGATGTTCCACCAACAATTTCATTACCAAACGATACAGCTTTCTATGCATGTGATCAAATTATTGTAGTTCTTCAAACTCAAGAACGTTCGTTGCAAGGCGCAGAAGTTTTGATTGAGTATTTACAAAATAGTATTGTTGATGCATATGATTCTAAAGTTGATATTTTAGGAATTTTGCCTTTCTTATCAAAAAGAAGTGCTAGCGTAGATAAAGAAATTTTGGATGCTGCTTCAGAAGAATTTGGTGATGAAAATATCTTTAATGCAAAAATTATGCAAATGGAACGTGTTAAGAGAATGGATATGACAGGAATTACCGATAATCCAAGTGATTCGTGGGATAAGAAAACACATGCAGCTTTCAAGGGAGTTGCTAATGAAATTTTAGAAAGGTTAGGTGAAGAATAATGGCTGGTGGATTACTTAATCATTCTAAAAAAAGTGGACAAAATAAATTAGTTCATAGTGGACCAGTAAAAGTTGAAAATCAGGTTGAACGTGGCGATGTAGTTACTGATGAAAATACAGTAACCTTTCCTGCTAATGTTCGTGTAGATAATCATATTAGAAATCAAATAACAGCTTTAAATAATATAGGGATTGGATCAACCCAAAAAGAAGTTGTAGGGAATCTGTTGAGTGAAAGAATTGAAAAGTTAAGCGATAGTGACAGGCAAAGATTTAATCGCATCTTGAATATTTTGGAACAAAAAGATTATCTTACATCACTAAGTAAAAAGTAATGGTGAAACAGAGGATAGTTTGATACTATCCTCTGTTTTTGTAGTGTTAAATGTAAATAGATTATATATAATGAATAATGTATTTATATAATGTTAATAGGATAATATTATGTAGACAACATTTATATAAAGTGTATAATAAAGAAAATTATTAATATGTGGCGTTAAAAGATAATCTTGAATGGAGGGAAAGTAACGATGAAAAATGTATGGCTGATATTAAAGTTAATAAGGTATTTGCTAGTGGGTATAATTTGTCTAACTCTAATATTTATTTATAAAGAGGATATTACTTTTCACCCGACGAAGTATACATTTGAAATGCAACATATGTATTTTTTTATTACCACAGCTATTCTCCCATTCTTTAGATTGAAACACCAAAGTTGGTTTATATCCGATGGTGAACCAGTAGTTTCTTATAAGCAGAAAGCGTTAGATTTACATCATCAGGATCTTGCGAAAAATCATAAAGATAGAAAATGGGCATCAAATGGAGTCTACACAAATCCATACGAATATACGAGTGTAGATACAATGTCGCATGATAATATGTCGGAATGGCTATATAGTGTAGCTAAAAGTGTGATTATGAGTATATTATTTATTTTTTTTGGACCAATTTTTATCGCAATAGGGATATATGTTAAATATAAAAGTTAAATACATATGTTAAATGTTAATGTATAATGTTATAAACATTATACATTAACATTAACACAAAATAAGAGTTAGAAAAAAGGGCTAGGAAAATCTTTTTCCTAGCCCTTTTCTTATTATATATATTTAATCAAGGATATTTGAAATAGCAGCATTTACATGATCTCTTTCACGTTCAATCATAGCAACACGACTTTCGATAACTTTAGTATCCATGATAATTTCACGTGTTAAACCTGGAGTATTAAGTTTAGGTTCAAAGAACTTTTTGAATTCAACTAATCGTGATTCGGTATGCAATGCACGTGCAGTAACTGTGATATAAGATGTAAATTCCATATCACCACCAACTGTATCTTCAAGCCATTGCCATTCGTTGCGAATCCAATCCCAAGCTGCTTGTTCGCCTAGATTGTTTGAAAGAGTTCTGAAGTACCAAGTGCGCAAATCTTGAGGCTTGATGGTATCTGCATCTTCGAAATAAGATACAATTTGTTGAATTTGGTCAGCATTTTTTGTTGAAGTTAATGCGAACAAGATGTCTTGCTTATATGAACTATCACTAGTTTTACGATAATCTTCTAGTAAGGATTCAAATAATTGGGAAGAGTTATAATTTTTAACTTCATTTTGTAATACAAGAGCACGAATATCAGAAGACAAACTTAATAATTTATCTTGATTTTGAGTAAAGATTTCATGTGCTTCAGATTCTGCAGAAGGATTTTCAGCATATAAAGCAGCGTTCAAAACAAGTGGACGAACTAGTTGATCGTCATTGCTATCAGTATCCTTTGGTAACCAAGATAATCGTTGAACTTGGTCAGCACTTAAAGTATTAACAAATTTCTTTAAGTTTGTTTCATCAGTGGAATATGGAGTAACAAAGAATTTCAAATTATTAACAATGCTATATAAAGTTTCATTAACAATAGCTGAATCACTATTTGAAAATTCTTTTAATAATGGAATAACCTTGGAATAAGAAGTTAAACCACTATCAGCAAGGAGACGTAAATCTTGCAATAATTGTAATTTATCAATATGTGTTAGATTTTGCGAGTTAACTAAAATATCTTCTAATAGTTCAGGAGAGTAATTAACTACAACATGAGAAGTATTTCCCACATTAAAGCGTAGAGGTTTGTCAGCTGCTTTTCTCAATTCTTGATAGTCACCTAAGTCTAATTCTTTCTGTGTAAGTAACTTAGGAGCTTGAGCAAAGTCTGCATGTAGAGGAACTTGCCATAAACGATCTACTTCTTTACCTTCACCAATGAAGAATTGATTTTGTTCAACTACTAAATGACCATTTTTAACATTGACATTAAGGACTGGATAACCAGGTTGTTCTAGCCATGAGTTCATAATAGAGCCAATATCAAGATTTGAAGCTTCACCAAGTGCTTTCCATAAGTCAGAACCAACTGCATTATTGTATTTATGTGACTTAAAGTAAGCTTTTAGTCCAGAACGTAAAGCTTCATCGCCAATTAAAGCACGAACCATTACTAATAAACGAGAACCTTTTGCATAAACAATAGCTGGATCAAATAGAGAATCGATTTCAGCAGGATCCTTAACTTCAACGTGAACGGATTGAACGCCATCAGTTGCATCGCGTTGTAGAGCTTGAGGTGCTTCAGATGTTTGGAATAATTCCCAGATATTCCAGTCAGGTTGTAGTGCATCGATAGCAACATATTCCATCATATTGGCGAAACTTTCATTTAACCATAGATCGTCCCACCATTTCATAGTTACTAAATCACCGAACCATTGATGAGCAAGTTCATGAGCAATAACAGTTGCAACAATACGCTTTGTATCTAAAGATGTGTTATCAGGATTTAATAATAGATAAGCTTCACGATAAGTTACCAAGCCCCAATTTTCCATGGCTCCGGCTGAAAAGTCAGGTAAGGCTAGTTGCCAGGAGTGAGGGAGTGGATATGGAGTTTGATAATAATCTTCGTAAAATTCAATTGAACGTTTAGCAATATCTAAAGCAAAATCTAGTTCTTTTTTGGCATGAGTTTTAGTTGAAAATACACCGATTTTAACACCAGATTTAGTTTCAGTAAGTTTGCTTTGTAGTTCACCAAAGGCAAAGGCTACAAGGTAAGTTGACATTCTCACAGTAGTGTCAAAGTAATGAACACCATTTTCTGTCTTAACTTCTGGCATGTTGCTAAGGACAGTTTCACCTTCATGCTCGTCAAACTTTATAGCAAGATCGAAAGTAGCTTTAGCAACTGGTTCGTCAATAGAAGGAAATGCTTGACGCGCAAATGTAGTTTCAAATTGCGTACCGATAAGTTGTTTTTTTACACCATCAACTTCATAGTAAGAAGGATAGATCCCCATCATAGAATCAGTAAGCTTAGCGGAATATGATACTTCTAAATTAAGATCTCCAGTATTAGGAACATTAAAAGAGACAGTTTCAGAATTATCATCGAATTTAAAATCGGTAGAATTACCATTAACCTTTACTTCAAGAATGTTAAGAAATTTTTGATGTAAAGCAATTTCTTTTTGAGAAGCATTCCCAGAAATTTTTGTAACTCCAGTGAATGTTTTCTTTTCACGATTAATATCTAAATAAATTTGATAATGTTTTGGTTGGAATAAATCATATAAATGTGATACTTGTCCCATTATTTGACCACCTTTCATTTACTAGATAAGTCAATAATACGCTTTTAAATGAGAAAAATCTATTAATACAATTAAAAATATATAATTATATATAATATAATGCTTGTACATTTCGTGAACATTTTATGAACACGAACAAGTGCTTTATGCTATAGATAGAGAATAGGGATTTTACAAATAGCATGTGTTTGCGCGAAAAAACCTTTCCTCTGTGAGGAGATATCTTTCCTCTGTGAGGAGAGATGTAAACATATTGTAAATTAGATATGAATAAGATGTGAACACACCATACTAAATGATGAATAAATTATGAACAAATGGAGGATGATTGCATGGCAGAAAGGCTGGTATTACTTGATGATGATACCGGGGAAATTAAAGACTTCATCGGGGAATATAGGACGCAAGAGCAAATTGAGGCACAAACAAAGTATGTTGTTAATAAAGAAAAGCAAACTTTCAACTCTGACTTTACATGGATTGTTTTTGAATATGGAAAAGAGCTGTTGCCGAACATAAAGGATCAAAGCCTTGTCAGATTGATCTATCTATCAACAATTTGTGATTATGATGGTGTATTGCCTCCAAAGAGTGTTATTAAAAAGAAACTAAAACTGTCGGATAAATATTGGTCATACTTCTTTAAGGAGATGCGTTCAAATAATTTAATCTTGGAAGATGAAGAGACTGGTGCACTGTGTTTAAATAAAGATTTTTTCATTAAAGGCAGTTTAAAAGAAATGAGCGATAAACGTGATTGCACTCGGCTTTTTTGCAATTTCATCCAAGATGTCTATGACGCATGTGACAACATAAAAAGCATCAATCAAATTTCCTATCTCTACAAACTCATTCCTTTTGTGAACCGTAGAACAAATATTGTATGCTACAACCCAAAAGAGCAAGATCCAGAAAAGGTATATCCTATTACGCTTGGTGAATTTTGTGATATGATTGGGTATAGCCGTAAAAATGCACGAAGGCTTGTTAGTGATTTGCTTAGCCTCAAGTGCAATGGACAAAATCTAATTGGATTTTTCGTTACAAATCTGAACCAAACTTCTTGGAAGATTATTGTTAATCCTCATATCTATTATGGTGGGCAGAATGACAAGATATATAAAGAGCAAATTGCTCTATTGACAGATTACAATCCACAAGAAGCATTTGATGTGAACAATACATAATTATAGGATGGATGATTGTGGCGCAACTTTATAAGATGACACTATATGTGTGTGACTTAGAAGATAATTTATCTTTGAATGAAATTAAAACTATGATTGAGCAAGATGCACTGAATGGAGTTGCTGTAAATTGTGCTTGCCATTTTGCAGATGAACAGACTGGCCCACAAGTTGAATGGGATGATGACATTGAACTTAATTATCTTGACTGCCCCACTTCTGCTTGGGAAAAATATTTTAAGGAGAAAACAGAATGATTGAAAAAAATATTGATTATTACAAAGCTGCTAAAAAAGCATACTGTATGTCAGGAAACCAGTTTGATTGTAGAGATTGTGATATGTGTGATTATTTTGAAAAACATCATTATGATGGTATGGCTTGCAAGACAAAACTTATTGTTGAGTTGGTAAAAATTATTGATGCGTACAAAAAGTATGATACTTTTTTAGCATCACATGGAATGTTTAAGGATGAAACAAAAAATGACACTTGAAGAATGGAGATCCACTAACCCCGAATGCGCTGTCCAGTATGATAAATCTATATCTTGGTTTAAAGACCATGTAAAATGCTGCTATAATTGCTCTAATTGGTACAGAGACCCTATGTTGATGGGAGACTATGCTTACAACGGCTGTCTCGCTCACAAAGACCACATGACAGTGTGGGATGCTTTCTGTGATGACTGGTGCGGGTTCGCTGATGGCAAAGAAGAAAATTTGCTTGATTTTGTGAAAATGAAGTGGAGGGAATAACAAAATGAGCGAATGGATTAGTGTATTTGATGAAAGACCAGAATTTCCAAATGATTCTTGTCTAATTATGGTCTTGGAAGATGAGAGTTATGGCAAAATGACAGACTTGCGTGTCCATGTATGCGAAGGATGGTGCACTCTAGGTGGATACATTCCCGCAGCAAATGGAGAATTCGGATTTGACACATTTAATGATTGGGACGAGGGGCAACCTATTTGTGTGACTCATTGGATGCCGTTTCCACAACCTTGTAAAATCAATAAAGATGATATGGTTAAAATGCTGAAAGATACGCCTAATTATAAAAGGAGGGCTCACAATGAGAGATGTGTATAAAGTAGACATTTCTGCAAAAGATTGTCCAATTATAGGATGCTCTGATTTAACTATTGATTTTAATAAGCCAATTGATACAACAGCGATTGTTGAAAATGCTAGAGTGGCTTTGATCAGCTCAGGAGATGTATTACGGATTGGCTATGATGGAGATACATATAAACTAGGAGATAAATATAAAGATTTTAATGCAATTATATCTCGTGTATATTATGAGCCAAAGCCATGGTGGAAATTTTGGAAGAAGAAAAAAATATTTGGATATGAAATTATGTTTCTATAAATTATATGGGGGTATTTTGAACTATGTTTGAACTAACTAAATCATTTAAGGACTATAAGTTCCCGCATACTCTACATCAATTTAAAGACTTACCGCTTGCAATTAAGTATCGGTTCCAACGTGCATTCAGAGGCTGGGCGGACTATGATGTTCTTAGTATGGACACATGGTTTATGGAAGTAATTCCACAAATGCTACAATATCAGCGTGATTGTAAAGTTAGCACACCAGTTTTTGATGTTGACGCAAGCTATGAAGAAAATAGAGAAAAATGGGATCAGATTCTTGATAAAATGATTTTTCTATGTCAAGAAATGAATGAAGATACATGCTCAAAGAAAAATGAAGCAAAACTTGATGATGAAATGTGGTGGGAGCGTCAGCAGGAAATCGATCAATATCGTCAGCAGTGTCTTGAATCATTTTTTAAATATTTTACAAAATATTTCCATAGCCTATGGATCTAAACTTGAGGAGGAATTAAAATGAAAACATTTGTTAGAACTACGCGAATTACACCAGAAGAGAGAGAGTCACACCTTTGGTATGATCCATTTCATAAAACATGGACAATGGAAACGAATATTCCAAAGCATTTTAATAAGGCGCTAAAAGTTGGATGGGAGCCAATTTTGCAGGGAGTATATGAAGATGGTACTGTTTGCTGCATGACTCTTGTCGCATCGGAGCGTGGTATTACAATTAAGACTCCAAAGAAGCGTGAAATGAGCGAAGAGCATAAGGCAAAGCTTTTTGGCACAAAAAACGTAGATTTAGACGATAATTTTGAAGATGAGATTTAATATGTATAGTTACTATACTTAATCATTACAATATTAAAAAACATAAATGTATATGATAAAAATCACACATTTTTTTGATTTGGAGGAAATAATACGATGAGCAACAAGGCAACAATGGAAGATTTTGCGAGAATGTGCCATTCTTATCACGATTGTATTGACTGTCCGTTGCATGACAAAGATGTTCTATGCATGATGGATGATGCACTTGTAATGAATGATTTTTCTAAACTTGATTATATGAATAATGCCGTATATGAGTGGTCTATCGCTCATGATTAAAACAAAGGAGATTGAATAAATATGTTAAATTGGACAGCAGAAGATATTGAGTATCTGAGTAATGTGATGTTGAAACCATACACAGAAGCTCTCGCAGAACAAATGGACGAGCATGATGATATGTCCTATGATGTTTGTAAGAAGATGATACTACAGATGGCGGATTTAGTTAAAGTAAGAATTAAAGAGTTAAATTATAATGAAACCAGAGACAGAATGTTCTTTATGACGTTACTTTGCAATCAATTTGAATTTGATAAAGATGTGCTTGATAATGTCTATAAAGAATATTGCGAGAATTTTGATGCACTTAATAAACATCTGATTACAGAGGAGGATGGGAAAGATGAATAAGTCATGTGAATATTGTCAACATAATGGGCCATATGGATCCATTATTAATCCTTGTGAAAATTGTCCAAATAATGATTTTATGATTGATGACACATTCACAATTGTACAGCCACTTCGTGAAACAATTGAAGTCCCTTTTACCATTGGTGATAAAATTCGCAGCATGAGTGATGAAGAGATTGCAATATGGTTGAATGCACATGTCACTGATACAGTATGCGATCTTGTTTGTGGGAATGATTGTGAAGCAATGGCGACATATGATAAAACGTTTGATGAAGTGTGTACAGATATAATCAAGAAAAAACTTGCGAAGGAGTGGCATTAATGATGAAGATTGGTTATATTCAAGAATATGATTTGGAGCTTAATCCGCATTTGACTGAAAGATTCAAATTTAGAGAAGCGTCTTTTACTAGAAGAATTTCAAGTCGAGGCGATAGAGTTTACTCGAAGATGCTGTTGCACCCTATTGATTATGAAGAGATCGTTGATAATGCTAATATTATGAAAAAGAATAGCAAAATTATTCTAGTTCGTGAGCCATTTTTACTTGATGATGAGCTAAGAGAAAAAGTTGTTCGTTGGGTTGAATGGGCGAATCATGCAGAACCGAGTGAGTATGACCCATTCGCAAATGAGGGCTGACAATGGATAATTTCTATCAGGTATTTAAAAACGCGCTGATATGTAAGTATGCAGAATCTTATTGTGAGTACGATGGCGACGTTGAAGTTGTATGCGGTAAGTGTGCACACGGAAAACTGTTTTGTAGTAAGTGTAGCGAGTACGATCCAAATGAACAGGAGGGCTGACGATGGATGTTAGGGAAAAGCTGGTGGAGATTTTAGGAGAGTTTCTTCTTTGGCCATCAAAAATGAAGAATGTGTGGATGCCTCAAGGCATCGAAAAACTTGCCGACCACCTTATCGGCAACGGCGTAACGGTGCAGGAGTGGATTTCAGTCGATGATAAACTTCCAGAGGTTGTTTTCATTCAAAAGGGATACAGAAGCACCGTCAAGAAGTCAATTCGTGTTCTGTGCGTTTGTGTGCAAAAGAGCGGAAAAACAATGGTTAAAGAGGGATATTGCGAATGGTACAACGATTATCAAGAACCAAGATGGAAAATTCCAGGAACGATTGATGAAGTTACACATTGGCAGTATTTGCCACAACCGCCGAATGGCGCGAGAATGGACGGTAATAGCGATGGCTGAATACATTGAGCGGGAGACGGCGATGCTTCTGCCAGAACTGCCAAAGGAGTATAGGCACTATCAAACAGACAACCTTGATGATGCATATGAACAAGGGTGGTATGATGCGCTTTGCTGCCTTGAACATATCCCCGCCTCCGACGTTGCGCCGGTGGTGCATGGGCGGTGGATTCTGGAAGCACATGACGAAAGGGTGAACTATCGGTGGAATGTTACTGCCGAATGTTCAGAATGTTGTGATGAGCAGAAAGAAATATGGGCTGGTTTCTTTCCAAATGTTCCAGCCCCTATTGCCAGAGATGCGGCACTGATAAGCGCAGAAAGCGTGAAGTTAAGCAACTACTGCCCAAACTGCGGAGCGAGGATGGACGGAGGTGATGGAAATGGGTGACTTGACTTACATGGACTGCTGGAACTACATCGCTCCGCTGATACCGATCAGCAGCGAAACATCGCAGGATATCTACGTGATGGTGTTTCAAGCGTTGAAGGAAGCGGATGAAAGGAGAAATAAAAATGATTGATGGAGATTATTAAAGAACTTAAAAATCTCAATATAACAACAGAACAAGTAATGTTGGGAAAAACTCCATCAATTCAATATAAATGGCATACAAAAAATGGCGATTATGTTGCTGAATTTAAAATTTGGGATTGGTGGGACGGCACAAATATTAGCGATCTTGAGATTAGTGAAAATTATAAAGGACTTGGGCTGTCCTATCAACTTTTAGATTATGCTACAAAAAAATGTGGTGCTAAAAATTTAGCCGTAAAGAAAAGCAACACTATAGCAAAACATGTTTATGACAAGTATGGGTTTCAAGTAACAGATGAAGATAACGAATATTATTATATGTCGTTAGGAGATTGTAATGGGATATATAATAGAAGTATGGAGCAGGAGGTCTGACAATGACTAAATATGTCGAACTGAAAACGGTTATTGATGCCGTTAATGACGTTTACTATGATACACCGGATATAAATTTGTCTGCAGATAAACTTGAAGCGGCTTTGCTGGGTCTTCCATCTGCCGATGTCGTACCAGTGGTACATGGCCGATGGCAAGGTACAGCAGACGGATACGCAGACGGCGAGTTGGTATACGACATGTGGGAATGCTCCGTATGTGGATTCGACGCTGACGGAGCTGAAGAAGAACCATGTTGGGATTTTTGTCCCAACTGCGGCGCGAAGATGGATTTGGAGGCGTTACAATGAGCGAATGGAAAACATCTGAAAGGAAACAGTTTAATATTCTGTGCGGCAATGCACAACTATTAGAGTGTCCACAATGTGGTACATTATCAGTTGTAGATTTTGCGTATTGTCCGGGGTGTGGTAAAGATATGCATATCCCTGAAGACAGGCGTTTTAAAATGCGTATTGATTCAAATAAGTGCCAATATGCTTGTGTGATGCAATTGTATGTGCCTTCAACAGAATCTGTATATCTTAAACCAGAAGATATGCCAAGTCTTAATGATCTTATAAAAGAAATGTATAAGTATAAAGAAATGTATGGGATGTGATAAATATATGCAAATGATAATGTATGCTGAGGTGCGAAAAAATGATGTATGGGAAAAAGTTGATGCTATTTTCCCAAGTGCATTCAGCGAGATGCATGATATATTAACAGATCGTGTTTGTGATGAAAGGAATACTATTTTATATGAGCTATTCGGATGGGTTGCAAACAGGACAGAAAAATATACTGAGGTTAAACCAATTAATGAGTTAAAAGGGCTACCAGAGGATGTGTCAGAAAATATCGCAAGCAATGATTATTTTCGTTTTGGCGGGTTTACTTCATATTTAACTCTTGAAGAAATACTGAATTATAATTGGGATGCAACAATTTCTCATATTGGGCGAATTCCAGAAAAATCTTATGTGAATTGGAAAAAGAATGGCACTACTCCCGCTCGTTGGGATAGACATATTGCTGGAAAAGACAAAAAAGTAATTACCCCATTTGTCATGAATGGTATTTTAGATGGAAGCATCCAAAGAGATGATGGTGTTAAGTATTATATTGTGGTTGAGTACGAGCCGAAAAGCTATAAGGAGTATTGTAATTTCTTTTGTAGCACTTCTCTTCCACTACTTATGCAACTTGTGCCAAAGGGCGGTAGCTATAAAGATGTAAGAGTTGTTTACACATTTGCTGCTTGACATTTGTCGGATTTGTGATATAATGTGTTTTGTCTAATAAGACAATACAAAATTATAGTAAAGGTGGTGATGGCTTATAGCTAAGCAACAGAAAACACAACAATTTTGCTTTAAGTTAAATTCATCTTTTTTAGAAAAATATAATTGGGATTTAAATCTCCCAATTGAAGAAGCAAGAAAAACTCCAGGAGTAGTAATTTCATTAGCAGATTCTCAAATTCTGACATGGATTAATGAGTTAAATGGCACAGAAAATTATGATGAAAAGGCTAAGAAAATTAAAAGTGACATTAAGGTGATCAAAAAAGAAAAAACTACACCTGATAATAAAACTAAAATCAAGGATTTGTATCAGCAGCTTTATAAACTACAGTTTAAAGAAGACTACTTATGCTTAATTATTGATAAGCCAAGTCATTATGATAGAGCGAATCAAGGATTTAAAGTTAATGGCATTGAATATAGAAGACTTTTAACTACTACAAATGGTGTTAAAACGTCAACGGTAGTCTATACAAGTACTAGGTTACATGATGAATTAAAAAAGCGCATTCAGAATGGTAGAAATTTAAATATTCCTCTTGTACCAGCTAAATTAGGAGCGTATGAGGCACTTTGCTCTAGTGCATCTATACCAGTTAGTTGGCCAAAGGGCATTATTGTTGTGAATGATTGTTTTACAAAGTTTAAGGCAGATTTGATTAATATTGATGACAGCGACATAACTAAAGAGCCAATTGTCCAATTTTCCCCTATGCAAGATATAGAAAATGATGCCTCAGATGGATGTTCCATGATGTTACCATCACTTTCAAAGCGTTGGAATGGAGAACTTGGAGGAAATCCAGAAGAAGTTTTAAGTGGATGTAATCTTAGGTGTGCATGGACAAAGGGAATGACGTTTACATTTGATTATATAGAATGGGCGGAAAAAAATGTTGGTTCATATATTGTTCAAGATGTTTGGGGCGTTGAAAGAGATGTTAGAGAATCTGAACTTATTGTAACAGAGAGTCAGTTAAAATTATGGAATTGTTATAATAATTGGGAAGATTATTATAATAAGTGTCTTGAGAATCATTATACTATCCGTATTGCAAAAACTGCTCCTCATGAAGTTGATGATATAAGACAAACTAATTATCAATTTCTTCAGATACATGAAGCAACAGATGAAGATGTGCACGAGCTAATTTCTGATACTGTTAATGAAATTAAAGACATTATGCAGTTGGATTATAGAAAAAGTATTGTGTATTTGTGTGGATCTGGACTAGATGAAAATAATATTCGTTCTATGGATTTAGCTGCACAAGCGCTAATGATTAATAGGAATATGATTGATGACCCATACATATATTCAAAAATTAAGAATATGATTCAGAAAAGAATTAGAGAAGCGAAGATCGGCGTATTAGATGTACATGGGAATTTTCAAATTATTTCTGGAGATTTAGTTGCATTATGTGAGAGCATGTTTGGAATGCCTCCAAAAGGAATACTTAAGTCTGGAGAAATTTACAGCAAATATTGGTCAGATCAAAATGTTAAGCAAGTAGTGTGTTATAGGGCTCCGATGAGTAATGCACACTCTGTTTTAACTCAAAATATTTCATATTCAGATGATGCATCATATTGGTTTAGATATATTGACACTTGTATTGTTGTTAATGCATGGGATACAATGCCAATGGCATTAAATGGATTTGATTTTGATGGAGATTTATTATTCACTACAAATAATCCTGTCTTGCTTAGGACTCATAAAAACCTGCCAGCGCTTAATTGTATTCAATATAAAGCTGCTAAGAAAGCTGTCACAGAAGAAGATGTAATAACTGCTAATAAGCTTGGTTTTGGTAGTAAAATTGGACAAATTACCAATAGAATTACTTGTATGACTAGCTTAATGGCCAATTATAGTGAAGAGGATGAAGAATATAAAATCCTTAAATATAGAACTCAATGTGGTCAAGCACAACAGCAGGCAGAAATTGACAAGGCAAAAGGAATCTTGCCAAATCCAATGCCAAAATCATGGTATGACTATCACGCAAATAAAATTGACGAAGTTAATGACTCTGATGAGGAAAAAGAACGAAAAAGATTATATCAGAGGATATGTGCCCATAAGAAACCATACTTCTTTTCATTTAATTATTTGTCATTAAAAACTGAATATGACAAATATATGGCTAATGTTGAGTTAAAATCTAGCTCTATGTTTAAGATGAAATATGCGGATTTAAAGAAGAAAGAATGCAAAACTGAAGAAGAACAGCAATTCGTTCAATGGGCAGAACATAGAATGCCGCTTGACATGTCTCCATGTATTATGAATCGTATATGTTGGGCAGTTGAAGAAGATATTGCGGAATTACAACTAGTTCCAAGAGAAAAATTTGATAGTTCTATGATAAAATCTGGATACAACTACTCCCCTGCGCTGTTTAGAGCAATTAGTGATGCATATAAGCAATATAAACAATGCGTATCTAATTTTATGAAAAAGAAGAAAACTGAATACTATGTTGATGAAGATAATGAAAATGATGAAGGATATGAAGATATTGATCAATTAAGAGATCAATTTTCAGAAAAATGCTATAATTTATGTCCAAATCAGTATGAATTATGTGATATTTTAATTGATTTGTGTTACAAGAGTAGAAATGATAAAGATATTGTATGGTTTGTTTGTGGTGATGTTATTATTGAAAATTTATTAAAAAATAATAATGACAACATGTATTATCCTCAAAAAGTAGACTCGGATGGTGAATTTTGGTGCTGCGGACATCAATTTGTAATGAAAAAAATTAGAATTGGAGGTGAACAAGAGTGAAAGATTATGTTTTTAATGAAAAAAAAGATATAGAAGATATGATAAATGCCAATTTTGTTGATGAAAACAATCCAACTAATACCATTAAGATGATTGCTAGATATAATCATTATGTTTGTCAGCTTGACAAAGATCAGAGTTATAATGTAATTAATGATTATATGAGAAAAAATTGTAGATCTTATAGTGAAGTTGGATATTATACAGCAATTCAAGGATGTGTTAAAGATGCTACAAAGCGAGTGTGGCGAGATATTTCACATGTTATTATCACTAAGAAGGAACTTGATGTTATCAAGGCACTAAATGATGATAGGCAGGAAAAATTAGCATTTGTTCTTTTGGCTGATGCGAAGTATGAAAATGCGTGTAAGGATAGAAATGTGAATTATTCAAATATAAGCATTCCCGAGTTATATAGACAGGCCAGAGTGACTATGCCTGTTAAAGATAGGAATATGTTTCTAAGTTTCTTATATGACAATCAGTTGGTACAGAGAAATTTAAATCCAGATTCTTCTGGCTTTAAACTTTTATATATCTATGATGAAGACGAGACGGCCCTCTTGCTCTCAGAAAATAACTATAAAGAGCTTGCTTTTACATATATGAATTGGAAGTATGGTGGATATAAAGAATGTTGTGGCTGTGGTAGGTTGTTTAAACCAAAAGGTAATGCACAATATTGTAAAAGTTGCACAAAAGAGAATAACACCCCAAGAGATAGGTTTATTAAGTGCATTGATTGTGGTGAAATAGTTGAGATTGGTAAATTTGACAATGAGACTTGTAGATGTGTAGATTGTAAGAGCCAACATGACAAAATCATTAAATCTCAGCAAAATAAACGTGCATATCAAGTAAAAAAGAAGAAAAAAATTCAGTAGGTCGCCCCTTCATTCACAATACAGAATTATAGAAGTTATAGACATTTGTATGATTAAATTTCCAAAATTGCGCCTACTATGATAGTACAACAAATGTCTATAACTATCACAAAATATTTTACAAAACGAAACGGAGGAAATACTATGGGACAAGAACTTTTAGTAGCAATTCCTGAATCTGTTGCAAATTTGCAGCTTCCAAATCCAGAGTTAAGGAATTATTACAGAGACATTGAGCATCGTATACTCTATATTGATGATCAGATTGACGAAAATCTTTTAGAACTATCTAAAGAGATTATTCGCTGGAATAAGGAAGATAAAGATGTTCCTATTGAACATCGCATTCCAATTAAGATTATGATAGACTCCCCTGGTGGAGATGTGTCTGCTACATGGAGCTTTATTAAGCTTATTGAAATTAGCAAGACTCCTATTTGGACGGTGAATCTGTGCTGTGCATATTCTGCTGGAGCAGACATTCTTGCAGCAGGTCATAAAAGATTTGCAATGCCAGGCACTTCTGTTCTGGTTCATTCTGGATCTTGTTATTATGGCGGAACACAAGAACAAGCAGAATCAATGAAAAAGTTTGGTGATAAGCTTACTAAGCGAGTCACTGAATACTTCCTTGGTCATACGAAGATTGATCCGAAGGTGTATAAGAGAAAGGCTCCGTCTGACTGGTATCTTGACGAAGAAGAAGCATTAGCAAACGGAATTATTGATGAGATTATTACAGATTTAGATGTTCTGTTTTAAATTTGGAGGTCTATATGGCAACTAAGAGAAAGAATGTTGTAAATGAATATACAAAGGACATTCCGATGAGTTTGGATAATCATCCTTTTTTTGGTATAGTACCAGATAAAGAGCAGAAAGTATTAATGGACGCAGTTTGGAAAAGAGAGAAGAAAGTTTTTCTTGTTGATAGTATAGCTGGCTCTGGCAAGACACTAATTTCTACGGCGTTGGGCGTGCTAATGGTTAAATATGGAATATATGACAAGATAGTTTATATAACATTTCCCGGAATATATGAAAAAACGCAAGGATTTCTTCCGGGTGACTTGCTAACTAAATCTGAACCATATTTTCAACCACTATATGATGCTTTGATTACTATTGGAGAATTGCCAGATCATGTTTGTAATACTTCACCTACGGCGGTAGAAAATGGAACGGCATATATTGAATGTGCAGTGTCTACATATATGAGAGGAATAAATATTGATAATGCATTCGTAATTATTGATGAGGCAGAAAATGCGGATTTGCAGACGTTGACTAAAGTTATTAGTCGTATTAATGATAATAGTTCCGTAATTATTATCGGGAATATGATTCAATGTGATATGTATGATAAAACAAAATCTGGGTTTTCTGCATGTATAGATTATATGACAAAAGAACATTTTGAAATTGCGCAAAGATTTAATCTTTATACTAACCATAGAGGAAAAATCAGTGCATTTGCGGATTTAATGCTGAATGAATATAAGGAACCGCAATATGGTTTTATTTATATGACTCGTAATAAAATTAATGGCAAGTTGTATATTGGCCAGCATAAAAGAACTATGGATATAACTGATATTGATGACTCATGGTACCTTGGGTCTGGGGTGTTGTTTAAAAAAGCACTACAAAAGTATGGTGAAGAAAATTTTGAGCGAACAATTTTATATGAATGCAAAAGTGCAGATGAATTGAATTACATGGAAGAAGTATTTATTGGATATTATAATGCTGTTGATGATGAACAGTTTTACAATATTGCTAAAGGTGGCTCAGGTACGGGTGGCTTAAAATTTAGCGAAGAAAGTATTGAAAAAATGAGAAAATCTCATCTTGGGCAAAGTAGGCCAATGAGTGAAGAACAAAAGAAAAAATTGAGTGAAATAGCGAAAAATAGAAGCGTAGAAGTTAGAAAAAAATACAGCGAAGCTAGAAAAAAGTATATTGCAGAACATGGTACATGGCCGGGTTCTGGTAGGAAGAAAGTTGTTCAAATTGATAAGGATACATTAGAGACTATCGCAATATATGACAGTGAAACCGCGGCAGGCAAAGCAATTGGACGTGGATATAGCCATATTGCACAAGTATGTCGTGGAGAAAGAAAGACTGCATATGGATATATTTGGCGCTTTGCTGATGATCTAGACGAAGAATAAAAAAATAAAAGCAATAAAGGAGAAAAATGATTATGGCAGCTAAGATTCAGAGTAAGTATACAATTCAGGCAAGTGGGATCCTTCGTATTAATAATGACGAAGTTTTTGTTGAAAATGATGATACTGGAGATGTCGTATCACTATCAGAGCTCTTTGTAGATTTTGCAGATAAAGATGTTAAACTTAGCATTGCATATGGCGAGGAACTTTCATGAATGATGCTTTAAAGACTACAGAAATTAAATTGTGTGGTTATTTAGACATTAATAAAAATGATACACAGATAGAATTTCTTAGTGACGGGAAGACTGCTTCGCTATCAGAATTATTAAAAGAACTTGATGGTGAATTAATTACTTTAACCGTTACAAGAACTATTGATATCAGATAAAAAATACGAGAAAGGAAGACTATAATGATTTATAAACAGAATGATCTAGTTAAAATGGTTGCAAAGGAGTCTGGATATTACCAAGGTGCAGTAAAGGATATTTATAGAGGCACTTTTGCAGTAATTACAGATATTTTATCGCATGCGACGCCAGATGATTTGCCAGTTATTAAACTATTTGAGGGGCTTAATATTGAGGCGAAGTTTTATGGTGGGAAGGAAACTGTTAAGCCAAGAACCGGCGAAAAGACAGTTAGTGAAGACCATATTTATCCACGCGCCAAGTTTACACAGGCATATCAACTAAAAATTAGAGAATTATGTAATAGAGAAGGCGAGGAATAATCCTCGTCTTTTTTATATAAGAGAAAGGACGAAGCAGATGGAAATAATTAATTTTAATCCTGAAAAAGAAAGCGAAGAACAATATATCTATAGAATTTGTTCGATGAAGCAGTCTTCTGGGATGACATGGCAGCAAATTGCAGATATTATTAATACCGCATTAGACAAAAATTTTGGTGAAAGTGCTTATCGTAAGAAATATCAGATGTTTCAACATGGGTTGAAAGCATGTGAAAAACAGATCTTCTCTGATGACGAATATCTTAAGGAGATTCAGAGACAAACTGATGAACTTTATAAAGCAAAAAAACAGTTTCAAGATCAAAGAAGAGAATATAATAAGCTGCTAACGAGTGATGCCAGAGCTGAACATCTGACTGAGAAGTTAATTGAGGCAGCAAATAATTTAAATTCAAGTAAATTATTAAATTCTAATAACGAGTCATTTGTTGAAGCAAAGAATGAAGCGGTTTTAGTTTTAACAGATTGGCATTATGGAATGGTTACTAATAATATTTGGAACAAATATGATGCAGAAACATGTGTAGAGCGTGTTAATGTTTTATTTAATAAGGCAATTAAGTATTTGAGGGCAAATAATATTAATAAGCTTCATATTGTACTTTTAGGAGATTTTATCCATGGGTGTATACATACTGGTACACGTGTTGCGTCAGAAGAGGATACATGTGACCAATTAATGGAGGTTTCTGAACTTCTTGCAGAGCTTATTAGCTCATTATCACAATATGTAAATTGTGTGTATGTTTATTCTACATATGGGAACCATGCAAGATCTGTTCAAAACAAGAATGATAGCATCCATTCTGATAATATGGAGAAAATCATCCCTTGGTGGATCAATCAAAGGCTTTCACAAAATGAGAAAGTTTATGTTTTAGACAACAATATTAATGAGTTTATCTCATTTAATGTGCTTGGCCACGATGTTGTTGCGGTTCATGGAGATCTAGAACGCTTTGGGAAGCTTGGTGTGGATATGCACACATTGTTTGGAAAAAAATATGGACTTGATGTCGAGTATGTATTTTCTGGTGACAAACATCATTCGGAAACAATTGACTCTTATGGAATTGATAACGTAATGGTGAGTTCTTTATGCGGAACTGACGATTATGCGAATAATAAAAGATTATATGCAAATCCTGCTCAAACTTTGTGTATTTTTGACAAAGAAGACGGTAAAATTTGTACTTATAATATCAAACTTTAAACAATACAAAATTATAAAGGAGAAATCTAAACATGGAACAAAAGACTACTAAATTAATTTTTTCACCCGGTGTCGCCAGACATCTTCTTAAAATGGGATGTACTATTTGTGACTTAAAACCGTCAAAGGAAAATCCAAAGGACAAGACTGTATTCGTATTTGTTAAAGATGAAAAATTTGATGCTGCTATGGCAGAGATTGATGGACAAATTAAGGCAGCTAAAAATACAGCAGTAGAATAATTAATTCTGCTCAATAAGATACAAAGGAAGTGAGAATGGGATGGCAACTACTGCAAAGAAATCTGGAAGAAAACCGACTGCTGCAAAAAAAGCTGGTAAGCCAATTGTTGAAGAACCTAGCTACCTTTGTCCTTATTGTAATACGATGAAGAAAAGGTCTGAATACTATGTTAGTACAGATCCGTTAGTAAAAACTGGTGTTACAAGCATGTGTAAGGAATGTGCAAAAAAAATTGCAAGGAATTATGATGCAAAAACTGGTCGATATGGAGATTGCACTAAACAATCAATTATTGAGGCCCTTGAAAGATTGGATAAACCATATTTTGAGAGTTTATTTAATTCAAGTTATGTAGAGAGTAATGATCCTAGCAACAAAAGTCTTCATTCAGACACATGGGAGGCATATATTAAGAATATTTGCTCATTGCCACAATATAGGACTTTGAGATGGCATGATGGAGATATAGGCAAAAAGGAAGATTTTTCATCAGAAAAATCTGATACATATACCATTACTGATGATCGTAAACGAGAAATTGAGCAAGAATATGCAATTAATCGTAAAGACGCAATTAGAATGATTGGATATGATCCATTTGCAAATTACCCAATTGAAGAAGATAAACCAGTTCTTTATGCGCAGTTAATCAGTTTTATTGACGATGAAACAAAAAACGATGGAATGAAGATGAATGCTGTTATTCAGATAGTTAAAGCTTTTAATCAAATACAAAAAATAAATGATGCTATTGACGGTCTTTCTTCTAATATTTCAAAATTAAATAATAACAATGGAATTATTAAACAACATGCAGACACAATATCAAAATTATTAAGTGGTGCTAATGCGTTAGCTAAGGATAATGGGATTAGTATTAATTACAACAATTCTAAAAGTAAAGGTCAAAATACTCTTACTGGCAAAATGAAAGAACTGGATCAAATTGGTTTTAGAGATGCAAAAATTAATATGTATGATATTGATTATTGCAAAGGTATGCAACAAGTTGCAGAAATTAGCGCCAAGGCACAAGTTGATCAAATTGGATTTGATGAAAATGTGATTAATGAAATTCAAGGTATTAGAAGAGACCTTGTTGATAATTTACAAAAAGAAAGAGATAAAGCAGTTGAAAGAGCAAGAAAATTACTTGTTGAGAATAAGGATCTTAAAGATTTTTTGAGAGATAGGGGACTTATTGACCAATACGGGCAGGTGATTGATAATGAGTGATTTAATCACTACCCAATTTATTACACAACAAGATATAATCGAAAGTTGTATAGAAGATTGTTTTGAAGGATATAAAGATTTAGCGAACGAGCTATGTGATATTTTTGAAGAATATAGAATTTTTGTAAGGCCAAATCTTTATGACATGACTACAAAAAAGTATAGAGAAAAAATGGATTTATCCGAATTCTTACAATGGGGACGTAGAAATCCTTCGCGCTTTATTGAGGAAGTTTTCAATGTACAACTAATGGATTATCAAAGATATTTAATTGATAGTTCATGGAATAAACCGTTCGTTGCGTGGGCAATGTCAAGAAATGGTGGTAAGTCCTTACTTGCTGCTTTATTTATTATGGCAAAAATGCTCCTCATACCTGGGTTTAAAGCATATATACTTGCAGGTGTTGGATCACAGTCTATTGAATTGTTTACTAAGATGGAGCAGTTCGCTATGAAAAATATAGCTTCTTTTACTAATTTAAATGATGTTTTTCAGAGTAATGTTGTGAAATCTCAGGCTAATTCTACAGGTTGGGTACATAATCCCGCTAGTTATACTGTAAGAACTTATGGCGGTTCTCAATGTTTTACTTTGAACGGTGCATTTGACAATAATAGATCTATGATTTTTATTTATTTACCATTATGACGATTATTTTTAGGAGGAACGAAATAATGGAGTTTGAAAGATGGAAAAACGAAGAAATTGAATTTCTTAAACAAAATTATCAGGAAAAAAGTTATAAAGAAATTGGAGAGATTTTAGGAAGAAAAGAACAAGCTATAAGATCAAAGTTGCATTATCTTGGATTGAAAAAAGATATTCATCATTGTAATTATGATTATTTTTCTGTTATTGACACAGAAGATAAGGCGTATTGGCTTGGGTTTATATATGCAGACGGAAATGTCAATAAAGCAAAAAATACCTTGACTATTAATTTGCAAGCTGGCGATAAAGATCATTTGGCAAAACTTAATAAATGTCTTGATGGGAATTATGCTGTTAAAGTTACAGAAGATAAACGAGGAGATAAAACGTATTGGAATGCAAGGCTATCTGTTTATTCTACGAAACTTGTTAGTGATTTGATAGACAAAGGTGTTGTACCGAATAAAACCTTTGTTATTACGTTTCCTATAATACGAGATGATTTAATTCATCATTTTATTAGAGGGTATTTTGATGGCGACGGCACTGTATGTGAAAGAAAACATAAAAAGAATCCATCTGACTTAGCCTGCTCTTTTGTATGTGGTAATCAAGAATTTTTAGATAGTGTTCGTGCAATATTATTTGAAAACAACATTAAATCTTATATTGTTCATGATAAAGGTAATAAAGTATACCTATCATTGGCTGGTCTGCAAAATCCTGATAATTTTTTAAAATACATTTATAAAGACGCTACCATTTATTTGGATAGAAAGTTTGAAAAAACAAAACAATTATATCAATATTTAGATATTGAACGGCGCTTGGATCTACAGTCTGAAAAGGCTGGTAAAAATAAAAGCGAGAAAGAAAACGGGAAAGCTGAAATGCCAATCCGAGTGGAAGGCTGTGTTTAAAAGCGCAGTCACACGCAGAGCGTAGATTCTGAAACTGCATAGCAGAATATAATGAATCCAAGAGTTCTCGCCCCTGACCGAGTAAAGTCGAAGGTGAAAAGGTACGCCGAACTTGCAAGAAATACAATTGCAAGAATTATAGGATAAAAAGCCTATAAGATAACATATGAAGCGTTCTAATCTAAATGTTTACGATTAAGTGGTAAATAAACCATTTACTTAGTCCGCTATGTTGGAAACGACATAGTGTATGTTCTCGAATATGCTGGAAAATCCTTAGAGTCATAAAGCCAAAACGGAAGATTGAGATATATCTAAACGGCACGGATTGAAAAGTTTATGAATTGGATAATCAGCAGGGAAGGACTGACGAGGTCTACCCTCAACGACTAGAGCTGAGATGCTCGTAGGACAAGTGTCCGAAGTGAGAACCCCTAAGTTGGGAAACCAATATGGTGAATGATATAGTCTATGCTCATGTGAAAGCATGAGAAAAGAGTTCGCTCTCTTTATAGAAGTAACGAATCTATAAAGTAATAAAACAGGAAGCGATGAATGCGCCAGATGAATTATTTCATACTTCAGAGCCTTTTACTACTCAGAATGCAGAGTTCAAAATGGGTAAAGATTACAATCCAGATGATGTATTAGCTGAACCAAGTCCTTTTCCAAATCAACTACTTTATTGTTCTTCTGCTGGACGTACTGATCAATATTTCTTTAAGAAGTATAAAGAATTTTCTATACGTATGTTTGCTGGAGATAAAAGATATTTTTGTGCAGATATTTCTTGTGATGTAATTATTAATGCAACTGTTCATAATAAACTATGGCCAGTTCCTCTTCTAACTCAAGAAAAAGTTGACCAAGCTATGCGTGAAGACAAAGAAGCTGCGTTAAGAGAATATAAAAATATTTTTACTTCTGAAGGCGGAGATGGACAAATAATTAAAAGAGCAACTATTATCAAAAACTCTGTTCCTCGTCCTCCGAAATTAAGAAGCGATGATATTAATAGTAAATGGGCTCTTCTCTTCGATAGTGCTAGAGCAAAAGATAATTCTGTCGTATTATGTGCAGAATATATTAATGACCCAGTAGTTGGGTGGAGAATGAAAATACAAAATGTTGTTAATTTATTAAACGTTATGAAAAAACATAAAACTCCTATGACCACACCAAATCAGATAAAAGAAGTAAAAAAACTTCTACTTGCTTATAATGGCGAAGGTGTTGCTGACTATGAAAATATTTTAGGATTTTGGATAGATGCGGGATCAGGAGGAGCAGGTGTAAATATTAGCGACTTTTTCTGGGAAGATTGGGAAGATGATAATGGTATTATGCACAGAGGAATGATTGATAAAGAATATAGCCCAGAAGAAGTAAGACTATATCCTAATGCGATTCTTAATAAGATGAGGCTTATTCAACCTACTAAATATAAAGTTGAAATGTTTCGAGCATTAATTGAAATGATGGATATGAATTTGATTGAATGGCCTATGGAATATGACAATAGAGGATATATTACTGTCATGTATGATTTAAACACAAAGACGGGAGAAAAAGTTCCAAGATACAAAGAACCAACAGACAAGGAAGTAAAATCATTAGAGAAATCTGGTATTCAAATCGTTAGAGAACAATATAATTTAGACCAAGATGAAGAAATTGCATTAAAGCAAATTGATGCAATGAAAACTGAGCTTGTTAATATCTATAGATTTAAACAGTCTAGTGGTGGAGATAGATTTGATCTTCCTCCTGGATCGAAGCTAAACGATGACCGTGCGTATGTTTGCGCTATGGCTGCATATTTACTTCAGTCGCTTAGAAGAGATCATCTTATTAACAAGAAACGTACAAGCAGTGCGAATATGCTTGATCAATTTAAGATTCGTGCACCTCAAAACCCAAACAGTTTATTTAATTAAGAAAGGCGGTGAAATAATTGCCAACTAAAAATAATGATAGCACAGTTGAGCATGGAACAGTTCATTCAACTAAGGAAATAGCGGATTTCACCGCTAAACAACAGCAAATTGAACAATTTACGAAGGCTGCTAAGGCAGCATTACAATTATTAGATTTGCAAAATCAACCTAATAAAACATATACCGTATACTCTAAAGAATCTCTTAGAACATATTTGAAGAATCCGCTTACTGACACAAACCAGAAGAATTTAAGGAAATTAAGCCAATTTTTATATGTGTTGAGTGCGCAATATAGAAGAATTATATCATATTTTGCTACACATATAGATTTAAGTGCATACAATGTAATTCCTAACATTTCTATGACTGAAGATAATGATGATGAAAAAATTCTTCAGAACTATGAATCAACTTTAAAATGGGTTGAAAAGATGAATTTGCAGGGGCAGATTCATGGGATATTAACTACATGTCTTCGAGAAGATTGTTTCTATGGATATATTTATTACGAAGATGGAGAAGATCAAAATAAAAACTCTTTTATAATTGTTCCTCTAGATGCAGACTATTGTAAAATTAGTTCAGTTAATTATAATGGAACTCTTAATTGTGCATTTGATTTTTCATTTTTTGACAGTTCTACAAACAAGATATATCTTGATTATTGGGATAAAGAGTTTACGACTGGCTATAACGCATATAAAAAAGATAGTAAACAGAGATGGGCAGAACTTGACCCCGAAAGAACTGTTGTTTTTAAAATGGATTATGACCAATTAGATAGAGTCATTCCACCATTTGCGAGTTTATTTGAAGATATTATTGACTTAATTGATTTGCGAGGAATTACAAGTGTTAAGGACAAGCTTTCTATTTATAAATTGCTTGTTGCTCAAATTGATACACTATCAAATGCGCAAAATCCAGATGATTTCGCAGTAAGTCTTGACCTTGCAGTAGATTTTTATAATAAAATTATACAAATTTTGCCAGAAGAAATTGGACTTGCATTATCTCCAATGAAAATTGAGCCAATTACTTTTGATAAAGATGCAACTGATGAAACAAACAGTATTTCAAAGGCAAATAAGAATTTGTGGGAGTCTGCAGGTGTTAGCCAGATTATGGACAATTCAAAGTTAACTGGATCTACTGCGGTAACTGCAGCAATGCGATTTGACGCGCTATATATTCAGAAGCCATTACTGTGGCAAATAGAAGCAAGAGTAAATATGTTTTTAAATTATGTATTACCAGATAATGGTATGCGATTAAAATATATGCAAGTGACTCCATATTTAAGAGATGAATTTATCAAAAACGTTAAAGAAGCTTGTACATTGGGACTTCCTATGAAGACTCAACTTGCTGCTTTAATGGGAATGAGTCCATTAGATATGAATTCAATGCTATATCTTGAAAATGACATTTTGAAGCTACAAGACAAAATGATTCCACTACAGACTACTTATACTCAAACTGGCGATTCTGATACTGGAGGCGCTCCGACCAAGGATTTAGGCGATTTGACAGATGATGGAGAAGCTAGTATTGACAAACGAGATAAAGCTAATTAAAGGAGGTATATGTATGTCAGAAAATAATCAAAAATTTATTATGACAAATGACCAAGCAACTGCACAGTCTTTTATTGCCTCTGGGCTTAAGCTTGTATCTCAAATTGGAGGCACTTATACTTTTTTAAATCAATCTCCAAAACATTTTAATTTTGGAGAAATTGATAAAAGTAAATATTGCTTTAGTAACATTTTAAGTATGTAAGCTCCTTCCGAGCATTACATAAATATTTTTTGTAAGAAAGGAGGGAGAGTATATGCCGAGAACATTTTATACAGTTGATGATTTATACAAATTCTGTAAAGAAAATAATTTTTCTAAATTTAGTTCTAAAGAACATAATGATAAACCTTTAATTATACAATCTATTGAATCTTTTGAATCTAATGATACTAGTAAGGATGGTTTGCTTGATGTAAAACTTAAAGCCTGTCATATAGGCGTTAATCGTAATGGGTCTTCAATTTCTGAAGATACAATGAAACAATATATGAATTCTTTTAAAGGACGTCCAATTCTTGGTTCAATTTTTAAGGCTGATAATGGAGAGTATGAATTTCATTCACATGATATTGATATAGATGAGGATGGAAACTTAGAGTATATAGAACAGCCAGTTGGCGTTATAAGTCAACTAAAAGAGCCATATTTAGAATATGACAAAGAAAATGATAAGACTTACCTAATGGTTGAAGGTCATGTTTTTGAAGATTATTCTAAGGCAGCAGAAATTTTACAGAGACATAAAACTTGTAAGTGCTCTGTTGAAATTGCTGTTGATGAAATGAGTTGGAATGCGGAAGAAAACTATCTTTCTATTGATAAATTTGGATTTCGAGGAGTAACAATTCTTGGCTATGAACAAGATGGTACAACTCCTATTGAGGAAGGTATGAAAGGTTCTAAGATTACAATTGAGGATTTTGGTGAAAAGAATAGTATGTTTTCACAAAACTACCAAGAAAAATTGCTTGATACGCTAGAAAAACTTAATAATGTGCTTTCTACGTTTCAAAATAAAGACTTTAATCAGAAAGGAGTGAACGAATCGATGAACAAGCTAGAAACTCTGATGGAAGAGTATGAAGTTAATATGGAAGATATTAATTTTGAGATTGAAGGTTTAAGTGACGAAGAGCTTGAAGCGACTTTTGAGGAACATTTTGGCTGTAAGAAAAAGAAGCGTTGTTCAGAAGATGATGGTGAAGGTGAGCCTGAAGGTGGAGACAATGGAAGTTCTGATCCAGAACCAGAATCTGAACCAGAGCCAGAAGAGGAAACTGTTGAAGAAGAAGTTAATGAAGATCCAGAAGATGAAACAGATTCAGATGATGGAAAAGGCAAGAGAAAATATTCTATTGATGAGAATGGCAATATGACCTTGATATATGAATTGTCACATGAAGATATCCGTAATAGCCTTTACAGTTTAATGTGCGCTGAAGATGACTGGTGTGCTTGGATTATAGAAACTTATAATGATAGTTTTATTTATCAGAGCGGTGAAGATGGTAGATTTTATAAGCGTGGCTATTCTATTGATGGCGATAATGTCGCACTAAGTGAAGACAAGGTTGAAGTATTTAGTGAGTGGTTAACTCAGGAAGAAAAAGATGCAATTGCTGCTCTAAAGGCAGATTATGCTAAACTTAAAGAATTTAAGGATAGCTTTGATGCTTCTGAGCTAAAAGCAAAGAAAGATGCAATTTTTGATCGTGAGGAATATGCTGTGCTTGCTGATGAAGAGGCATTTGCTGAGCTCAAAAATAGTGCAGACAAGTACTCTGTAGAAGAAATTGAAGAGAAGGCCAAAGTTATCTTTGCTGATTATGTTGTTAAGAAGGGCAAATTTACTCTTGAACATAAGGAAGAAAAGAAACCTCTTGGTAAGGTTGGTATTAATTTTAGTAAGCCTACAAAGAAAAAGGCATATGGTAATCTGTTTGAGGATTAATCAATAATACATTTATTATTAAAACTTAAAGTTATTGTGTATAATGACTTTTTGTTATATTAAAAACAAATTTTTAACTATGAAAGGATGAAAATAATTATGGCAAATGTTTTTGACAATATTGTTGGAGCTGAACACGTAGTTTGCAGCTCAAGCTTGCTCAAGGGTACTGAAGTAGGTCATATCCTATCTGTTAAGTGCCATAAGAATCTTGATAATGGTTCTATCATTGCACGTGGTGACTGGGTTGAGGCACAGGTGTTCAAATCCGCTGATTATGCTGCTGGCAAGAAGCCTTATCTAGTTCTTACTACTCCTATTGGTTACAATAGTGATCGTAAGTACTATCAGGAGGAAAAGTATTTCTACAATGCTGCAGGCGAGATTGCTCGCGCTTATGAACTTTATGTTGACGACATTTTTGAAGTTTCTGCAAATGCAATAACTGCTCTTGCTGCTGATCCTGTTGTTGGCAATTATGTCAGCGTTGAGGGTGGTCTTTATAAGGAAGCAGCTAGCGCAGGTGACTCTGGCTTTGTTGCTCAGATCGTAGAAAAGGTTAACTATACAAATAGCACTTCCTACAGACTTAATGTAGTAAGCCTAGGTGTATAATTTAAGGATTAAGGAAGGAGGAAATTCACTATGTCTAAGTTTATGAATTTTGATGCAAGAGTTCAGCATGCATTTAATGATGATGCAAATGATTATATGGCTTTTAATAAGCTCATGATTGATGCCGCTCGTGGCACAGTTGAAGGCTATTCTGCTAAGGAAGCAAATGATAAGATTGTAGAAGTTTTCCGTCAGGTAATTGGTTGCGATGAGCACTCTACCAAGGCTGAAATTAGAAGGGGTATTCGTAAGAATCAGGCAGTTCTCTTTGATATTATCGAGGAGACTATTGATGATGCTCTAGTTAGTGGCTGGGAGCAGAATCCTTTCTTCAGAGAGTATGTTGATGTTAAGAACCTTGCTCTTGGCGACAAGAATGAGTTCTATGTTCCTGACAACAGTGTTCTTTCTGTTATGAAGGTTTCAGGCAACCACCATGACATAATTCGCCAGAGATTAGGTGCTGGCAAGGTCTTCTCTGTTGAGACTAGCTGGTACGCAGTGAAGGTATATGCAGAGATGGAGCGCCTACTTACTGGTGTTGAGGATTTTGCAACTCTAGTTGGTAAGATTACTGAGGCATTTGATCGTTATGTCAATCAGGCACTTTATGAGACTCTAATGGGTATTGGTGCTACCCTAGGCGCTCAGTGGTACAAGTCTTCTGCTATTAATGCTTCTACCAAGGAAACTCTACGCACTCTATGCATGGATGTTGGTATGGCTTCTGATTCTGAAGTTGTAATCATGGGTACTCGTGCAGCTCTTGCTAGCGTGTTTGCTCTAAATGATGTTTCTTGGGCATCTAGCGAGATGAAGAATGAGATGTATACCACTGGTCGTTTTGGCTATTGGGAAGGAATTAGACTTAAATAAAATAGGTCGCGGTCTAAGAAATTAGATCGAAAAATAACGCATTGAATTGCTGGAAAATCCTAAAGCTGTATTGACTACAACGTGGACTGTAAAGTCGAGCGTGATAGTTGCGAAAGTAGAAAAAACAAATACAGATTACATATGGTTAAACCCTAAGTGTAGTTATAATGGACAATCAGCAGCCAAGTGTCTTGACAAAATTGAATAAATATGGTATAATTACAATACAAAATTATAGTCAAGATGAAGGTTCAACGACTATCCCGCAAGGGAGTAGGACGCAAGTGATTGGCGTTCGAAGTGGTGCGCGTCCGAAAGGACGAAGATATAGTCTGCTCTCTATCGAAAGATAGAGGTTGAATTTTTCAACAACGCAGAGGTAGCGCTCTGTATTTTATTTTCCAATAATGTTTTTTAAAGAGGTAAATATGAAATATCAAGAATTTATCAATAATATTATACAAACTCGTGGGCGTTTTATGAATGACGATGAATATCACGAAAGACATCATATTGTCCCTAGATGTAAAAATGGATCAGACGATGATGAAAATTTAATTGATTTATTTGCTAGAGAACATTTTATTGCACATAAAATGCTTGCTCAAGAAAATCCAGATGATGATAAATTGGCACATGCATATACATTAATGGCTTTTGTGAAAGACAAGAATCAAAAAAGATATGAATTAACTCCAGAAGAATATGAAGAAGCAAGAAAGGTGTATGCAGAAAAATTTTCTGGTTATAAAAATCCATCTGCAAGACGTGTAATAAGACTGTGTGATGATAAAATATATAATACAATCAAAGATTGTTATATTGACAATAACATTAGTAATACTACAATGTGGGAAATGTTAAAGATTCATCGTGATTTTATGTATTATGATGAATATATCAATATGTCGGAATGTGAACGTAATGAAGTAAAATCTATTGATTGGAATGTAATTCAGCACATAAATCGAAGTGAGGCAGCTAAGAAATCAGGAAATGGTGGGAGCATAGAATGCTCTTCTGAGACTCGTGCAAAAATTAGTGCTGCACACAAAGGCAAAAATGGAATAAATATATATTGTCCACAACTGGACGAGTCGTTTGTAACGATAAAATCTGCATCAGAAAAATACAATATTTGTAGAGAATCTATAAGGGCTTGTATTTGTGGAAAGCAGAAACATGCTGGTAAGCACCCAGTTACCAGAGAACCATTATCATGGGTAAAATTGGAAAATAAAATTTGTTAAACATAAAGGTGTTGAGCTAAAGCAGGGCTTTAAGCTTAATGATACCACTCAGTATCTAGTTGCAAATGATGTTCTCTTCATTATGCCTGTTGGCATTGATCCTATGATCAAGCTTGTTTATGAAGGTGATACTCGTATGTATCAGGTACAGGATGCAGGCGCTCATATGGACATGACATATGATAGCGAGGTTCAGACTAAGCTTGGTATCGGTGTTGTTACCAACGCTAAGTTTGGTTATTGGAAGATTATTAAGTAATAATTGACAATATAAAATTATTTTAAGGAATAAAAGGAGAAATTTTTAATGGCTAATACAAGAACTAAAAAGGCAGAGGTAGACGCTTCTGTTGAAAAAGAAACAGTGGCTAAAGCGTCTCCAAAGAAGACTCCACGCAAGTTTGCTATGGATGATCCTATCCTTTGTAAGTCTGTAACTTTTGGAGAGCTGCTTTTACCAGGTAAGAAATCTCAACTTCTTTATACATGGGCAAATTATGGTGATACAACCGAGGTTGAATTTCAAGACCTTCAGGCGTTGAGATCAACAAGGTCAGCATATTTAAATGCTCCATATTTTGTAATTGAAGACGAAGAGCTTCTTGAACAGTGGCCAGAATTTAAGGCATTGTATGAGAAGGTTGCGGCTATTGATGTAGATAACCTGTTTAATCTTCCTATCAATCAGTTTAAGAAGAGACTTCGTGAAATCCCAGTTGGATTTAAAGATTCCATAAAGAATATCGCAAGTGATAAGATTATCAATGGATCTTTAGATAGTTTAGCGAAGATTAATGCACTTGATGAGATTTTGGGCACGGATTTAAAGCTGCTAATTCAGTAATAAGTAAGGAGGTTAAGGAATGACTTCCTACGAAACAATTTTTAAGCGTTTTCTTAACCGAATTACAGATTATGACCTTCCTCTTCTTCCAGAAGAAGATTTGGATGAAATGATGTGTGGTTGGTTAACAAGCGCGATTGCAAATTTCACTAGATGTAAATCTGATTTATCTAAGAGAAATGATAAAGACAAGACATTTGATGCTGATTTAACTAATTATGAAATTGAAACTTTATCATTATATATGGTTTGTGCATGGCTTGATCAAAGAATTAATAGTGTATTGCTTACAAATCAGTTTATTGGTGGTAAAGAAGAGAAGTTTTTTAGTCAGGCAAATCAGATAGAAGCATTAAAAGCTCTCAGGGACGCAACGTTTACCGAAGCTAGAAAACTACCACGTGACTATAGTTATGTGACAAATGATTATTTTGGTTAAGGGTGGTGCTGCACATGAATTATAAGTACGGTACATTGCCTCAAAGCCAAATACATGAAGAAAAAATACGTCTTCAAGGAGCAATTTATAAATTGCTTCCATACAAAGAAGATAATTATGAATTACTGGATAAATATTTTCAGGCCCTTTTACAGCGCATTAGTGGATTAAATAGTTTATTTATGGAACAGCCTAAAATTATAACGTTAATGAGTATTTTAGAATCAGCACGTTATGAAACTGATTTTTTAAAGTATAGAAAAGATATTTTAGATGCATGTTCTCTTGTGAATGAACTAGAGGAGGTTGATTCCGATGTATGATTTATTTAATAATCGGATGAAGCTTCAGGGACGTAATATGGGAGAAGTTTTAAAACATCAGTCTGATAAAATTATGGATGCTACCTTTACGAATGATGTGGCATATCGTAAATGTTATATTCAGGATAAAGATGTTATTTTCCCAGAGCAAACGCTTGCTGGTTATAAGAAAGCTAAAGCTGTATTTCAGGGCACTGAAAAATATAATCCTAAAAAAATTATGGGCTTTGAGCCTATAGATGCTAAGTATCTGGTGCATGCATATTATAGCATTTCTGGTGATAGTGTAGATTACTATCTACAATTTAGACCACTTGAGCATGGAAGGAATCCTAATGTGAGAGTTGGTTCATTTGTGTTTGTGCCAGATGATCTTGGTGTATATAATTTGTGGTTAATTGTCGCTCGTGATGATAGACCACAATTTCCACAATTTTATATTTTAAAATGTAATCTTTTGTTAAAATGGGAAGTTGAAGAAAAAGACTGGCCATTATATGAAGGGAAACATGTTGATGTTGGCACATATTTTTCATGGGCTGTACAGAGAACACAGAGCAGTTATAACTCCGGTGTTTGGATGGATTATTATGTTCAGACGGTAGAGAATCAATTGAAAGCAATTGTCCCTACTAATTCTGATACAAATACCTTAACTTATAACGAACGTTTTATCATTAGCGACAATCCTTTGCGTAGAGTTGCATGGGAAGTATCTAAAGTAGAAAACACAACTACTTTTGGTCTTACTAAATTAACTTTTACGCAAGAACTTGAATTTGATTCCATAGATAATGTTTCTTGGATTAATTTTCAGAGTAATAATTTTTCAGATAAAAATACTGGAGTTGAGTACGATTATTATAAAGCAAGGACTAATGACAACAATATTCACTCTCCTACAGAATCATGGAATGTAGAGACTAGTGTAATTTCTTATACTGGAGTTGCTCCTGTTATGAAAACAGGCGGAAGTTATAAGACTTTTACTGCAAACTTGTATGAGAATGGAGAGCTTGTTTCTCGTAAACCTTATTGGCATCTTGAGTATTACAATAATGATACTTTGATATGCTCAGTAGGGTTTATTTATGTTAATGACGAACTTGTTTGTGATAATAGTAACAGTGAATTTATTATTAACAAAAATAAAATAATTTATGAAAAAGATAACGAGCAACTATTTGGGATTCAGTATGTTTACGATACGGAAAAACAAATGGACTTAAAATTCAAATGCTTGCAAATTCTAAATATGATGGGCGGAAATATTGTTATTAGTGTTTATGATGATCCTACTAAAATACAGACTCCTGCCGCTACTTTAACGGTGGAGGTGGAAAGTCTATGATAACTGAAATGGGTCGTGATTTACAAAACATTGATGATGATATTCTTTATGCAAAACGTCAGATTAAAGAAAAGTTGTGTAAAGATTTAGATGTTATTAAATATTTACATAATACTGAATTAGAAAGAGTGCATGCAGATCCAGAAGATTATTTTAATTGTAATATATATCCTTTTATAAGAATCCCTGATACACAGGATAAGGTGAAAAATTTTATCTGTTTTTCTGTGGATGATATAGAAGATTACGGCGTTATACAACGTCATAGTCCGCTATACTACGAAAGTGTATAGTGTATCGCTTTGAATTGCTGGAAAACCCTTAGAGCTACTTTGCTACAACGTGAGCTGAAAGGCTGGGCGTGAATGCTTGAAAAGTAAGTAGATTGGGCGATCAGCAGCTAATGCTCTAAAATGAAAACATATTTCTAAAACATTCTGTTTTACAGCACAAAATTATTGGGAGGTGAAACAGTGACATATAATGAATTTATTCAAAATGTATTAAATACTCGTGGACGTTTTGCATGTGGAGATGAATATCACGAGCGGCATCATATTATTCCAAAATGCATGGGCGGAACGAATGATGAAGAGAATTTGGTTGATTTATTTGCACGAGAGCACTTTCTTGCTCATAAATTGTTAGCGCAAGAAAATCCAAACAATAATAGTTTAGTATATGCATGGGGGTGTATGGCGTGGGCTAAAAACGCAAATCAGGATAGATATGAATTGACCCCTGAAGAATATGAAGATGCTAGAATTGCCTGTGCTAAAGCAATCAGTAATAACTCAAAAGAAAGATTCTCGAATCCAGAAAACAACCCTATGTATGGAAAACATAGGTTCGGTAATAATAATCCAATGTATGGCAAATGTCATACAGAAGCTGCTAAACAAAAAATTAGTCAAAAGCAAAAAGAGCGGTTTGTGAATCCTGAAAACCACCCTATGTATGGAAAACATCATACGGAAAAAACGAGGCAAAAAATGAGAGAAAATCATGCGGATTTTAATGGTGAAAAACATCCAATGTATGGAAGAAAGCATACAGAAGAGTCTCGTAAAAAAATGGGAGATAATCATAGAAGTATGCGTGGTAAAGGAAGTCCACTTTCATGTGTGATAGCACGATACACTATATTTGGAGAATTTATGGATATATTTGATAGTACAGGAGAGGCTTCCAGAGAAACGCATGTTGCACAAAGCAGCATTTGTAGATGCGCAAATGGAAAATTAAAGTCTGCTGGTGGATTTATTTGGAAATATGTAAACAAAAAGGAAGAGCAAAGTTCAACGACCATTGCTTGAAATGGCATTAGGGACAAGTGTCCTGAAGTGGAGCGTACCTAAGCTTATATTGATAAGTATGGTAAATGATATGGTCTGCGCACTTATGAAAATAAGTGGAGTCGTCATAGAACGACCTATGTAAAGTAACGACTTACATAGAACATAACGGATGAAGTACAATGAAGTGATGAAAATGCAATATATACAATTTGTTGTATTTTGTCATGGCGATGATGTTGATACTGGTATTGGAATTTCTCGTCATGATTTGCTCGGATATCTAATCAAAGATATTTTTAACTGGAGTAATTTATTAGGTTTAAAACTTAAGTTAGTCTATAACCGAGAAAGTATTGCTGATAATGATTATTTTTGTCGTACATTAAAATTTGAGGCTGTTAAACCGAATATGAGGCTTAATAGTGGATATTTAAAACCACAGTCAAGAATGAACGATGAGGTGGATGAGCATGGATTTATTAGAAATTGATTCTTTGGGTCTTTATTTTGGAGATCCATATGTAATTAATGAAAATATTTCTGTGCTACAGCCAACTATTGGTGATATTGCTCAATATGGAGAACGTAAGTATTTTAGTGTTGTTCACACAATAACAGCTATTCCCAGTGATATGAAGAGTCAGCTTTGGGATCTTGGTATTGATTGGGAAGAAATTTCTGATTTTGAGCTGTTCATGATGCTTGCTCCTACGCTTGATGTTGAGACAACTAGAATTGTTTTAGGAAACGTTGACTTGTCTAAGCTTAAGCCGTACAAAAACAATCAGAATGGTCAGATTGTTCTTGCGGATAGAGAAACTGGACTTGTTATAGATATGCTTATTTATGAGCGTATTGTAAATTATTTACGTAAAGTACATGGACTGAAAAAGAAAGTAGAACATGCAGGTAATAAATATACCAAGAGGATTCTTATTGATGAAGACAGAAAGCAAATTGAGATTAATAAAAATAAACCTTATAAATCGTTTTTAACTCCACTTGTTTCTTCTGTAAAATGTCGTATGGGATATACAAAAGATTACGTTCGCAATATGCAAGTTTATGAATTTTTTGATGATATTGCGAGGTTGAATGTTATCAACAATTCTGATGCACTGTTAAGAGGAATGTATTCAGGAATGATTGATACTAAGAAAATTAAAAAATCAGAATTAAATTGGATGAGAGAGCTAGATAAAGACTAGCTCTTTTATTATATTGAAATTTAAATTAATTATTTTAATGGAGGTAATTTATTATGGCTTTTGATATGAATAACTTCGTAATTGATAGAGTCGTGAGAGGCGTTGCTCTTTCTCAGACTGATGACTCTGTTATGTTCGCACTAAACCAGATCACTAACCCCAGCCTATCTTGCAGCTCTGAGAGCACTGATGCAGTTGACGCGCTAGGTGTTCCCATCGCAACATTTTACCGTGCAAAGAATGCAGAATTCTCAGCAGAGAATGCTATTTACGATATGAACTTAATGGCAACTCAGGTTGGCTCTGCTAAGCAGGTAGCTTCTGATTCAGAGAAGATTGTTACTCCTGCATTTGAGACTATTGATATTGATGGTTCTGCTACTTACACTTTAAAGCATGTTCCTCTTGAGGAAATTAAAAATGTTTATGCTCTAAATGGTGATGGTACTCTTGGCACCGTCTTCACTAAGAGCACTTCTGCTTCTGCTTCTAATTTTGCTATTAGTGGTAGCACCCTTACTCCTCCTACTGGTCTCAAGAAGGGCGACCAGTTATTCGTAATTTATGAGTATGAGGCAGCTCAGGCAGTTTCTGTTATGAACTCTGCTAACAACTTCCCAACTGCTTGCAAGCTAGTTCTTGAGGTACTTGGATGCGATGTTTGCGATCAGACCAAGCTTGTATTCGCATACATTATCTTCCCCAACTTTAAGCTTAGCCCTGACTTCGACTGGAACATCCAGACTGATGGCACTCATCCATTCTCTGGTAAAGCAATGCAGGAATATTGTGATAAGGACAAGAAACTATTCCAGATTATTGTTCCTGGCGATGAATAATTTGATGTGGGGAGAGTAAAAATACTCTCCCCCACCCCCTCATTTGTTGTATAAAAATTTAAAGGAGGAAATACAAATGCAGAACGCTAAAAAATCTCGTAAGTGCATTTGTTGTGGCAAGGAATATCGTTACTGTGGCAATTGTGCACAGGATCGTTATAAACCAACTTACTTTGCACTTTACTGTAGTGAAAATTGCCATGATGCATTTTCTGCAGCAAACGAGTTTAATTTTGGCCATATCTCCAAAGAAACAGCTCAGAAGAAGCTAAAGGCATGCGACTTGTCCGAGCTTGATTCTTTCAACGAGATTGTCAAGAAAGATATTGAAAAGATTATTGCCGAGCCTGAAGAGAAGGTTGCACCGACTCAGTTTAAGAAGGCACAGGCATAAATTACGAAGTAGTTACAATTAAATACAATCATATGGGATATTAACTACTTCAAAATGTTAATATCCTATTTTTTTAGCCGCTAGGTGTGTGACACGTGGATGCATCTGGCGGTATTTATATTGGAACAAAAGGAGAAGAAACGAATGGTTAAGAGCACAATTACGGGCAAGGAATACAATCCAGATAATAGCTCTGTTATTTATGTTGTAAATGTTGTTCAGGCGTATAAGTATTTACAGAATGGAGCAAGTGAAGATTTGGTAGACATTTTATATACAAACACCAAGAATGACTGTCTTGTGTTTGTTTTTAGAAAGAGCCCATCTATTAAGAAGTTATACGAGCTATGGAATAACCATGAACTGTAAGAATTATATACTTTATAAGATTTATTATAGCAATGAACTTGTGTATATTGGAAGAACTTCACAAGATTTAATTGATCGCTTAAGGCTACACTTTTTTGGTAAGCCAATGGTTAAGAAATTAGATATTATTGAAACGACACGTATAGAATATACTATATGTGATTCTGAGGCAGATATGTTTTTGCTTGAGATTTATTTAATAAACAAATATAAACCTCGCATAAATAGAGATGATAAAGCACATGATGAGCTTTCTCCGCATTTATATCTTCCTGAGCCGAGATTTTATCCATATTACAATCCATTGCTAGACAAATGGAAAGAAAAAGAAATAGAACATATTGTTGACACTGCTCCATTGGATTATATTGATGGAGAATCAATATGGTTTTAAAACTCCACGCAAAGAAAGGAGTGTGAAGTGTTAAAATGTCTGATATTTACGCAAAGATTAAATTAGCTGCGAATCACAATCAACTTATTCTTCTTAAAGATCAATATCTTGCTGCAGGAAATTGCAATTCTGTTTTTATGGAATTTGTGCTTAGAACGGATGATTGGTTAGCTTGTGAAAATCTCAAAGCTGTATTTAATAATTATTATGTTAGAAATCTTAATGAAAGATTAATATGTGATATTCCACCTGAAGTTTTAGCCACTCCTGGACAATTCGAAGTAGGTTTATATGGCGTTAATGACAAGATCCGTATGGCTACAAACAAAATTGAATTTCATGTTGATGAAGGTACTTATGGTGGAGTATTTTCAGGATCGGGTGGTAGTTCAGGCGATACAGGTGGCTCTGAAGATCCTGACCGTTTAATAATATATGATGGCGGTGGTGTCTATGGTTATTAAAAAAGAGGGGGTGAAATAAATGGCGACAACCGTTGTAAAAACTGTTTTTCAATTCAGAAGAGCGACAACTGATGAATGGGAAATCGTTAACCCCATTTTAAGAGAAGGCGAACCAGCATATGATATTACTGCAAAAAAGCATAAAATTGGCGATGGAAAAAGTAAATGGACAGACTTGCCTTATCAAGAAGGGACAGGATCAGCTGATAAAATTGATTGGGGAAATATTTTAAATGCCCCAACAAAATTAAGTCAATTTGAGAATGATATAGATATTCCAGATGCAAGTTATATAGATGAAAAATTAGATCAGAAAGCAGATATAAATCACAACCATGATGGTGTATATCAACCTGTTGGAGATTATTTGACAGAGGAAACTGATCCGACTGTTCCTGCTTGGGCAAAGCAAGCTGAAAAACCGACATATACATATGCAGAGATAGAAAACACTCCAGATTTAACTTTATATGCTACGACTGAGTATGTTGATAACGAGATAGAAAAAGCAAAACAGGGTTTCGAAAAATACGACGATACAGAAATCAAAAATCGTATTGCAGCCAATGAAGAATCAATCAAATCATTATCTGGCGATGGCGCAGGGTCTGTTAAAGAGACGGTAGCTAATGCAATTGCTGAAGTGGTTAATGGTGCCCCAGAAGACTTTGATACATTAAAAGAAGTTGCAGATTGGATTAAGAACGACACAACTGGTGCGGCAAAAATGGCAAATGATATTGCTGCTTTAAAAGATTCCGTAAAGAATCCATTAAATATTACTGGAGCGACTTCTGGTCAAATTGTTAAAATTAAGACTGTTGATTCAGATGGTGCGCCAACTGAATGGGAATCAATGGATATTCCAAGTGGTTCAGGATTGTCTGGGGTAGAGTCTGTAAATGGTAAAACTGGAGCAGTTGTGCTTAAAGCATCTGATATTATCAATACTTCAACAGATTCTAATAAAGTTTCTGTTGCTTCTGATGGTACATTGGAAGTTAATTCTATTACTGTTAATAAAATAGTTCAAGATGAAGAAGATGAACTTGTTATTTTTGGCGGAAACGCTTAATTTTTAAGGAGGGTTTTATTCAATGGCGACTAAAACACTAAACACGAAAATTATTATTAGAAATGACACCGCAGAAGTTTGGACGACAAAAAATTCTATCTTGTCCAAAGGCGAGTTCGGTGTCGAAAACGATACTAATAAGTTTAAAATTGGTGATGGCTCTACTGCATGGAACGATCTTGCATATGCAGGAGCTGACCAAGCAGCAATAGAGAATATTATCGCGCAGAACAGAGATAGCCTTTACAAGTACACTCGTACAGATGCCTCTCAGTCTGATGCTGATGCTATCTCTGCTGCACTTGGTGAGAATACTGCAGTTCAGGGCGACATTGTTGTTATCACAACTACTGTAGAGGGTTCTACTTATGAGCAGAGTGCATTTATGTATGATGGCGCACAATGGGCAGCTATGACTGGCAAAGTTGATGCAGACAAGGTTATTCTTCAGAACGACATTACTATGGCTGGTAATTATACTCAAGTTGGTAACTTAACAAAAGAACAGACAAAGACTGCAACATTTGCTACGAAAGGCAAGTCTGTCGCTGAGGCGCTAACTGAGATTTTTTCAAAGAGATTACAGCCAACAATCACGTCTAATCCTGCTGTGACTTTAACATTTGGACAGGCAAAGGCATACGAAGTTGGTACTACTGTTTCTCCAACTTATTCTGCTTCTTTAAGCGCAGGTTCTTATACTTATGGCCCAGCTACTGGTATCACCGCAACTTCTTGGGAGATTAGTGATACTGCTGGCAATACTGCTGATACCGCTTCTGGTTCTTTCGCAGACGTTGTTGTAACTGATAATACTAATTATAAGATTACTGCAAAGGCAAATTATGGCGCTGGTGCAGTTGCAGTCGATAACCTTGGAGCTACTTCTAGCCCAGAAATTAAGATTGCCGCTGGTTCTGCCACTAAGACCTCTGGCGCAATCACTGGTTATCGCAATACTTTCTATGGTACTGTTACTGAAAAGGCAGAAGTAACTAGCACTATTATTCGTGGATTAACCAAGTCTAATAAGGCTCTTGCTAATGGAAGCTCCTTTACTGTAACTATTCCAGTTGGAGCAGTTCGCGTAATTTTTGCTTACCCTGCAACTCTACAGGATGTATCTTCTGTAAAGGATGTTAATGGACTAAATGCGGAGATTAAGAGTGCTTTCACCAAGTCTTCTGTCACTGTTGCGGGTGCTGGTGCCGATGCTGGCATTGCTTATAAGGTATATGTAACTGACTTTGCTGAACCTGTTGCAAAAGCCAATTCTTATACGGTAAAAATCTAATAAAGGGGGACAAAGATTATGGCTATGACTTTTGGTACACTTGATTTTGCAGTTGCTTTTAATCGTCAAACGGCGTTCCCTCTTGACGCAAAAAGCTACTTTGAAAGCTTAGAAGCTGCTCAGGCCGCTGCTGCATCTGCGCAGGAGGCTGGTAGCTCTGAAACTACATATTACTATGGCCAACAGATTGCTGTTGTTGAGAGTGGCAAGGCTACTCTTTATGTAATTCAACCTGACAAGACTCTAAAAGAGGTTGGCGGTAACATCCTTATTGACGAGAATGCCTTTGTTAAGGGCGATGATGGTAAGCTAAGTCTGCTTGGTTTTGCTAACGCAGTTGGTGGTGCCCAGTTAGTTAAGACCGAGGATGGTAAGGTTTCATGGGTGAAGCCAGACACCACAACTGTTGAAGGTCTTTCTACTTCTATTGAGTCTTTAAAAACTACTATTGGTGATGAAAATAGCGGTCTTGTAAAGCAAGTCGCAGAAAATAAAGCAGCTATTGATACACTTAATGGTGATAAAAATGTATCTGGTTCTGTTGCATATCAGATTGCACAGATTGTTGCTGGTGCAGATGAGAGCTTTGACACTCTAAAAGAAATCGCAGAGTGGATCACAACTCATAAGACTGACGCAGCTACAATGAATGCACAGATCAATACAAACAAGGATGATATTGCATCTCTTAAGACTCTTGTTGGCAGTACTGCTGTTGCGACTCAGATTGCTAATGCTATTGATGCCGCTCTAAAAGATGGTGGAACTGATAAGTACGCACTTGCTGCTGACTTAACATCTTTATCTAATGAAGTTAGTGATATTAAATCAAAGCTTGGTGAAACTTCTGTAGCAGAGCAGATTGAAGCCGCATTAAAGGTTGATGGTGCAGAGAAATATGCACTGGCCTCTCATACTCATGAGATTGCTAATGTGACTGGCCTTCAAGAAATTCTTAATAAAAAAGCAGCATCTGATGATGTTGAGGCGCTGCAGTCTACTGTCAATGGTTTAAATGCGAAGGCACATGAACACGCCAACAAGACAATTCTTGACACTATTAATGAAGAGAAAGTTGCCGCTTGGGACGCTGGTCAGGCAAACGTTATTGAGATTATTAAGGCTAATGGCACTGCTCTTGAGATTGGTGCGGACAAGTCTGTTAACATTCCTGCTGCTACAGCTTCTGCTCTTGGTCTTGCTCAGGCAGATGGCGACACAATTGAAGCAAATAACGGAGTATTTAGTGTTAAGTCTGTTGGTATTAGCAAGGTTTATGTTGAAGATGGCACTGAGCTTGTTCTAAATGGCGGAAACGCTTAATTATTGTTTATAACTTAAAGGAGAATGATATATATGGCTACTAAGACATTTAATACACGTATTCGTAATAAGATTGACACATTTGCCAATTGGACTAAAAACGATCCTGTTCTTTTAAATGGCGAGATTGGTATTGTAGTTGTTCCAGCTTCCACTGGTGCTGTCCAGCAGGAACCAGCAATTTTGATTAAAATTGGCGATGGTACTAAGAAGTTTAGTGAGCTTGAATTTATTTCTAGTAAAGCAGCAGACGTATATGACTGGGCAAAAGCATCTACAAAGCCCACTTATGCGGCAACTGAAATTTCTGGTCTTTCCAATTATATTGCTGGTCAGATTCAGGATACAGACACTCAATATAAAATTGAGGCAGATGCTGGCAATGCTCGTAAGTTCTATTTATATTCTAAGCCACTTAATGGATCTTGGGGCACTACTCCTGTAAGCACTATCGAAATTCCTGAGACTGTTTATACTCTAGCCACTGGCACTGCTAACGGTACTGTAAAATTCAACGGTACTGATGTTGCCGTTAAAGGTCTAGGTTCTGCAGCATATACTGATGCAAGCGCTTATGATGCATCTGGTTCCGCAAATGCTGCTCTTGCTTCTGCAAAGTCATATGCAGATGGTAAGGATGCCGCCATTTCAGCCGCTAAGAAGGCTGGCGATGACGCTCAGGCTGATGTTGATGCTCTCGCTGGTAAGGTCGGCGCAGTTCCCGGAGGCAAGACTGTAGTTCAGATGATTGCAGGTGCTCAGGCTGATGTTGATGCTCTAGAAACTAAGGTTGGCGCAGTTTCCGATGGTAAGACTGTAGTTCAGATGATTGCAGATGCCCAGGCTGCTGCAACTTATGACGATACTGCACTTAAAGGTCGTGTTGCTGTTACTGAAACGGCCATTGATACACTTAATGGTAATGGAGATGGATCTGTTAAGAAACAGGTTGCAGATGCTGTTGCTGGTATTGTTGCAGATGCACCTGAAGCTTATGATACTCTGAAAGAGATTTCTGATTGGATTTCTACTCATGCAAGCGATGCTTCTTCCATGAACTCTCAAATTAATACTAATAAAAATGCTATTGCAACTTTAAATGGCACTGGTGCAGGTTCTGTTTCAAAGGCAGTTGCTGACGCAAAGGCAGATGTGCAGTCTAAAATTGATACACACACTAACAATACTACAGTTCATATTACTGCTGATGAGCGTACTGCATGGAATGGCAAGACTACTATGTCTGCTGTTGAAGCAAAAGGCTATCAGACTGCAGCACAGGTTAAAGCCATCAAGGTAAATAATGCTACTGCGGCAGACAAACTAAAAACTGCTAGGACAATTAGTCTTACTGGTGATGCAACTGGTAGTGCAGATTTTGATGGATCTGAAGCAATTAGTATTGCTGTAACTGTAGCGGATGATAGTCACAATCATGTTATTAGCAATGTTGATGGTTTACAGAATGCACTTGATGCTAAAGCTACTCCTGCAGATATTACAGCGGCAATCGGAAACCTAGATGTTTCTGATACTGCTGTTGCAGGACAGGTTGTAAGTTCAGTATCTGAAGCAGATGGCAAAATTAGTGTCACTCGTCGCCAAGTGAAGATTGACGAGCTTGGACAGGACGCATATATTATATTTGATTGTGGAACTTCATCCACAATAATTTAATCGGCATACCTCTTCGAATATTCAAGTAGTTTTTTCTATTAAATAGGAGAGGTTATGCCTCTCCTATTTTTTTTACATATTTTGCAAGAGAGGTGAAATAAAGAATGCCATTTATAAATAAAGTTACGGTTAGAGGCAAAACATATTATTTAGAGAACTTAACAGATGGAACGCATGTTGTGAAGCTCCCCACTTTAAATGGCGATGATGTGTTTGTTACCGAAAAGACATTGAGTCAGGGAATAAAAGTATCATCACTTACAAATGGGACATATACTGTTGGTTTGCCGACTTTAACTAAAAATGATACGCTCGTTGTTCAAAGCGAGCTAGATCAAATTAATAAAAAAAAAGTGGATAAAGAACCTGGGAAAGGTTTGTCCACAAATGACTATACAACTGCAGAAAAAAATAAACTTAGCGCATTAGAAAATTATACACTCCCTGTAGCTGCTACGAATACACTTGGTGGTGTGAAAGTTGCACAAAAAACTGAAGATATGACTCAGGAAATTGGTGCAGACGCAAATGGAAGATTATATACAAAGTCAGCAGAAGATGTTGTTAATACAGCATTAGAAAATTTTAATTCTTTTAATATTGATGTTGTTGATGAACTTCCAGAAGAAGGTGAAGACTATACATTTTATCTCGTTCCAAAGGCTTCTGGAAATGGATATGAAAAATATTGGTGGATTACTGACAAAGAAGGCAATAAAAAATGGGACGAGTTTAAAGGCTCTTCTACAGTTGTAGTTACAGAGCTTCCTCCAGAAGGTGATGCAGAAACAGATTATATTCTGAATTCAGTTGATGGATGTTTTTATTATAAATGGATTGATAATGTATGGAAGATGATCGCTGGAACTATGGCGAATGTTGTTGAATCTCTCCCTGATAGTGGAAATGAATTCACTGATTATTATGTCAAAAATAGCGAAGGATTATATGTTCATTATCGTTATATTAATGGAAAATTCTGTATTATTGGTGGAGACTCGTATAATAAATCGCAAATAGACAGTAAAGTTTCTTCTTTAAGGTCGGATATTGATACAAATACTACAAATCTTAGCTCATTAAGCCGTACAGTAGATGGAATAAGACAAGATGTTGACGGTATTGATACAGAAGGTTACACATATTATGCAACATATGGAAATGCAACTCTCACAAATGGAGAAGAAGCAGAGAATGTATTTACACTCTATGAAGTCAAGAATGAAAAAGAAGCAGTTAAAAGCCAGTTTGTAATTACTGGTGGAGGCGGTGGAGGCACTACAACTACCACTTTAAAGGTTGAGCGTATTACTGAATCCCCAGTTGTTGTTACTACAACAGATAAGGTAGAAATAAAGTTTAATTATTCTTCGATAGACAGCGATGGTGAGTCTGTAGATGGCACATATATTTGGAAGCTTGGAAGCTCAATTATTGCGTCTGGTGCACTAGTTCAAGGTGAAAACACTTTTGATGCAACTGAATATATCAACATTGGAACGCAGAAACTTGTTTTAACTGTTACTGATGCGGCAGGGAGTGTCGTAGTTAAATCTTGGACTGTTCAGAAAGTTGACGTAAGGCTAGAATCTTCTTTTAACGACAAGATTACATATGGTGTAAATAATTCTGTAAACTTTACTTATACTCCTTATGGAGCAATTAATAAAACTGTGCATTTTAAACTTGATGGAGTAGAGCTTAGTTCTGTATCCACAAGTTCTTCTGGTACTTTGCAGTCATATACATTGCCAGCTCAAAGTCATGGGGCGCATTTACTTGAGTGCTATATTACAGCAACCATTAATGGAAAAGCCATAGAAACAGACCATATATTTAAAGACATTATTTGGTATGACGAGAATAGTGATATCCCTGTGATTGGATGTATTTATAGAAATGATTATTATGGCAAAGTGGAAGCAAAGCAATATAATTCAACGAATATTCCATTTTATGTGTTCGATCCTAAAACGGCAACTCCAACAATTACAAGAAGTGTCGATGGAAAAGTTGTTGCCACTCAAACTATGTCTGGTACTTCAGATGTGTGGGTATATAAATCTTCTGAAATTGGAGATCATACATTAACAATTCAATGCAGAGATACTGTTTTGACAATTATAATGGACATCAAGGAGCTTGGTATTACAATTGAGCCAATTACAGCAAATCTTGCATTTGATTTTAACCCAACTGGTTTATCAAACAGTAGTGAAAATAGACTGTGGCAAGATAGTAATACAGGGGTAAACATGACTGTTTCTGATAACTTCGACTGGTCAAATGGTGGTTATCAGATAGATAAAGATGGTAATCAATATTTCTGTGTAAAGGCTGGAACTACAGCAACAATTAATTATAATTTATTTGAAAGAGATGCTAGTATTTATGGCTCTGAATTTAAATGTATATTTAAGACTACAAATGTTAGAAAAGCTGATACCACATTTTTAACGTGTCAGTCCGACGAAACTGTTGTTGGTCTAGAAATGAATACTCATGAGGCATATTTAAAATCTAGTATTGATAATCTATATATTCCTTATAGTGAGGAAGATATTATTGAATTTGAGTTTAATATTAACACTCTTGATAAAGATAATTCGGATGCCACTGCAATTATTATGAGTTATGAAGATGGTGTTGGTTTAAGACCAATGATTTATGATTCAACTCATAGACTATATCAGTATAGTCCTGTTCCTATTACTATAGGTTCTGCAGATTGCGATGTTCATATCTATCGTATGAAGGCATATAGTTCTGCTTTAACAGATTCTAATATATTGTCAAACTTTATTGCTGATGCAAGAGACTCTGACGAGATGATATCTAGATATAATCGCAATCAGATTTATGATGAGAACAATGCACTAACTCCTGAATCTGTTGCAAATGCTTGCCCTCAATTAAGAGTTATTAAAATTGAATGCCCTCACTTTACAAATGACAAAAAAGATTATGTCAAAAATACTAATGTTGAATGTATTTATAAGGGCGGAGACCCTGTTCTTGACAACTGGAAGTTTGTTAACTGCTACCATGCGGGGCGAACGTAAAACTTGCCCCTTGTGTATGGAAACATATACATAAGAAGTGCGAAAGAAATCTGGAATGCTGAAATGCAAATCAGAATGGAAGGCTATGCTTAAAAACATAGTCACATGCAACGCATAGATTCTGAACCTCTTATTATAAGAGAATATAATGAATCCACGAGTTCGCACTGCCTACGGCTATAATAGCTATGGCAAAAAGATATGCTGAACTTATACAAAATAAATAAAAATACTTTTATAAATAGACATAAACGGGAGGTGTTTACATGGAAGAAATTTGGAAACCTATAGGATATGAAGGCTATGAAGTAAGTAACTTAGGCAGAGTAAAAAGTTACAAATATGATAAAATTAATGGAAAAATAATGAAGCCATATAAAAATACTAAAGGATATTTACAGATAGATTTACAGCTAGACGGCAGAAAAAGAGAAAATAGAGTTCATCTATCCGTACATAGGCTTGTCGCAATAGCTTTTATTCCAAACCCTGATAATTTACCACAGGTCAACCATAAAGACGAAGATAAAACAAATAATTGTGTAGATAATCTTGAATGGTGTACAAATGATTATAACGCACATTATGGGACGCATATAGAACGTGTTGCAGAGAAGATAAGAATGCCTATTTATTCTGTAGACAAGCAAGGGAATATTGAACATTTTCCTGGCGTTAGAGAAGCTGACAGAATCGTGTCTGGTAAAGAATATGGAATTTCTGCTCCAATTAGTATGTGTCTAAATGGTAAGCGTAAAACAGCTTATGGAAGACAATGGTTTAGAGAGATAGAAATTTAATAAAGTATTTTTATTTATGTAAGTATAAGAACTAAAGGATAAAAAGCCTTTAGGATAACAAAATTGAAGGTACGACTTCCAATGAATATGGTTATGCTGGTAGAAATATTGATATTATCATGTGTGCAGATGGAAAGAACCAGATTATCAGTAAAATACCTCTAGATCCCGACTATGTTACCGAGTTAATCCTAGGGGATGGGACAAAGTATAGTGATGGAACTGGTAAGGTTAGCTTATCTAGAACTTCGGTTCCTAATAACTGGTTCAATTTAAAAGTTAATATCGCAAGTTCTGAAAATGCAAATAACGCATTACTTCAGAAGAGATATAATGATTATCTACCATATAAAACTGTTGCGATGGAGAATGATCCAAAATGCAAAAACAGTATGGAGTTCTATAACTGTGTTATATTTGTCAAGGAAACAGACCCTGACATTTCTACACATAGAGAATTTTTAGATAATGATTGGCATTACTACGCTTTGGGAAACATTGGCGATTCTAAGAAAACAGACGCAACCCGTGTCAACGATGTAACTGATTTAAAGGAATTCGTTGTCGAAATTGCAGATAACACTTTGCCTAACAGCACATTTGACACTGGTGTGTATGACGAAGATGGCAATATCGTATACCCCATTTCTAAGTCTCAATGGGTAGCTGGTAACGCAAAATACGATGCACTATATAACAATTGGGACAAAACTTATGAATTCCGCTATGATATGGGTGGAGAAACAAAAGATGGAATGACTACTGCTAGCTCTGAGGAGCAAGAAGCCCAGAGACTTCTAAATAAGCAAGTATGGCGTGACTTCTATGAGTGGGTCATCACTTCTACAGATGAAGAATTTGTTTCTCAGTTTGATAATTGGTTTATTAAAGATTCTGCTCTATATTGGTATTTATTTACTGAAAGATATACGATGATTGATAATAGAGCGAAAAACAGTTTTTGGCATTATGCTAAATGCTCTGATGGTAAATATCGTTTTGAGCTATGGGATTATGACAACGATACAGCTTTGGGAATTAATAACTCAGGCGAATTGACAATGACTTACGGCAAAGAAGATACTGATTATAGAACAGAAGGCGATAAGTCTTCAGGCTATATTTTCAACGCCGCAGATAGTGTATTCTGGCGTCGTGTACGCGAATTAATGCACGATGACCTCGCAAAAATGTATCAAACTCTTGAAGGAGAAGGTTGTTTTAGTGCAACATCTCTAATTGACGAGTTTGACAATTGGCAAGCGCAATTCCCAGAAGAGCTGTGGAGAATTGATATTGAACGCAAATATTATAGAACTTATCAGGGTGGTGGACTAAATGGTGGTCAGACACCAGAGCCAACTCCACGTTTCTTAAAGTCTATGATGAATGGACGTAAAAAATATCAGCGTAGGCAATTTGAGCGTGACCAAGCTGCTTACATGGGAACAAAGTATTTGTCTACAACAGTTAAGGCAGATCAGATTATGTTTAGATGTAACACTCCTAAAGGGGTAGTGGTCGCTCCAAATTACACATTAAATATAGTGCCATATTCAGATATGTATTTATCTGTGTTATTTGGCAACTCTACAAGCGCACAACAGATTCGTGCAAAGGCAGGACAGTCGTATGAAATTACTTGCCCGCTTACTACAATGGATGATACGGCTGTATTAATTTATTGTGCTTCACGTATTCAGGCGCTTAATGACATTTCTGCATGTTACATCCATGATAATGATTTTTCAAAGGCTTCTAAGCTCCAGAAATTAATTATTGGTAATAGCACGCCTGGATATTCTAATGCATTCTTGACCAATTTAAACCTTGGCAATAATGCATTGCTTGAAGAATTAGATATTCGCAATTGCCCGAATTTGACTGGTTCTATCAACCTTTCAAGTTGCGGAAATCTTGAAAAGCTTTATGCTGAAGGTACTGCAATTACTGGCGTACTATTTGCTTCAAATGGTAAAATAGCACTTGCGCATTTACCAGCAACAATTAATAGTTTAACCTTAAAGAACTTAAACTACTTAACAGACCTGCAAGCGAGTTATGATAATCTTGAGTCTTTAACAGTAGAGAATTCTATTGTAGATGAATACGCAATTGTGACAGATGCAGTTGACACCTTACAAGTTCTACGTTTAGTAGGCATTAATTGGACTGTTACTAATACTGATTTGTTGAATAGAATTGTCAAAATGAATAGTAGTATGCTTGTTGGTAGTGTGCATATTGCAGGGCAGGTTAGACAAAGAGAGTTGGATAGTTATGCGGCAGCATGGAATGATTTGTCAGTTACTTATGATGGAATTATCACACAGTATAAATTGACTTTCATGAATGCAGACGGAACACCTATTAAGGACAAGAAAGGCAACCCATATGTTCAATATGTTGACCAAGGAGGAAAAGCAATTGACCCTGTTGCTAGTGGAGAAATTGATACTCCGACTGTGCCAAGTACGTCACAATACAATTATACTTTCTCAGGATGGGAAGGTATTGATGAAAATGTATTGAATGACAGAACTGTTACTGCTAAATATACTACAAGCATAAGAACTTATAAAGTTCGCTGGTTAAAACAAAGTGGAGTTATTTTAAAGACACTAAACGACGTCGAATATGGCTCTTGTGTTGAATATGATGGCGATTATCCCACTATGACAGACAACGAAGATTCATATATTTATAACATCTTTACTGGTTGGGACAAGAGCACAGGATTTATTACGGGAGATACTGATGTTTATGCAAAATGGAGCACTCAAAATGGATTGCCTGCTGTGGGCACTGACTTAAAGGATATGACGCCTGTTCAAATTTATGCTATTGCAACCGCTGGAAAAGCAAATGATTATTTCGAACAAAAAGACTATTTTGATGTCCGTGTTGGGCAGGATTTTTCATTTACAAATGTAGAAGATAATATGATTGGAGATGAGCTTATTTTTGATGGAACTAGTTCAAAAGTAGTAGACTCTGGAATCAAGCTATTTGGTGCAGATTCTGGTTCATTTACAATTGCTATAGACTTTGAATTTGATGAAAACTCTTCAGATGCGACATTACTATCATGCTTTGAATATGACGGTTCCGAAGGATTTAGACTTAAATACAATGGCACAAATCCAGAAATCCAATGGGGCAATACAAGCCAAGTTGTTGGTAAAGGAAAGCAAAGAGATATTGTTGTTCTTCGTCATCGCAAGGGAGAAGATAAACTTTGTGTGTATTCCTTTAATGGTGGAGCATCTTCTACTGGTACATATGCGGATGAAATCACGTATACAGAGTTGACTCGTAATCGTAGTACTAATACAGAAGCTACAATTATGCTTGGCGGATTTAAATTCTTATCCAATGGCGCTATAGATACTGTTACACTTGGTAAAGGAAAAATTCACTGGGCTAAAGTTTGGCTTGATGATATTGGGGACTCTGCTGCTAGAAGTCTTGCGGCATGGCCTCATGAAACTTGGCGCTATGAATATTGTGGAGATAAGAGATATAGATTCGCGGCAGATTCCAGTAAGATAACTGGAGCATCATTTATCCCAACGAGATTATTGTCTCTTGGACATGGCATGAATGCAACAAACACCAATATTGGTGGCTGGAATGGCTCTGCCATGAGGGAATTCTGTAATGGTAGAGTTTATGATGCATTCCCGATTGAGTGGAAATCAATTATAAAACAAGTTCAGACCCCTGCAAGTGCAGGAAATAGAACATCTGATATTGTTTATTCAAAGGATTATGTGTATCTACCATCTTATGCGGAAGTGTTCGCTACATCTGAAGACCCATATACTTCTGAAGGTAAAATTATTACATTCTTTAATACTGACGCAGACAGAGTTAAGACAATGAATGGAGCTGCAAGTATTTGGTACTTACGTTCGGCTGAAGTTAGTTATAATACTTACTTTAGATCGGTGTCGGCGCAAGGTAATATGAATGGCTACGTTGTGTCGAGTAGATCTTTGGGTATATGCCCATGCATATCTATTTAATGGAGGCGAGTGTAGATGAAATATTACAAATTGATTAGCAATAATGAATTCATTGGAATCGGCACTTCGTTTGATATGCGTAAATTCCAAAAAAAACATGGCATTTTCTTGGTGTGTGATGAGTCTGAAGCTCAATACATTCAATGCAATGGGAAAATGTATCGTGCAATATGGATGGCACCTAAAGATCCTAATGCACAAGATGTTCCTATCATTGATGTAATAGAAATCGTCAAATCAGACTATGAGGCGCTTTATGATGCAATTAAGTCCAATGAAGAGATTCAGATTGATATTGAACCTGATACAACAGAGAAAGAAGAAAGTACAGATGTTGATGAATCAGAAAAAATGACAATCGGTTATATTAAAAATGCTAAAATCAATGAAATGAAAACAAATTGTAACAAAACGATTACAGCAGGTTTTGATATAACGCTAAGTGATGGAGAATCACATCATTTTTCATTAACTGTGCAAGATCAATTAAATTTGATTACATCTTCTCAAATGATACTAGATGGTTCAAAAACAATACCTTATCATGCCGATGGTGAACAATGTAAATATTATACTTCTGTTGATATGGAGCAAATTATTACAAAAGCGAATGCATTTAAGACATATCATGTTTCATACTTTAATTCGTTAAAGATGTATATTAGTTCGTTGCGTAGTGTGGATAAAGTTGCTGCTATATCTTATGGAATTAGTATTCCAAGCAAATATCAATCAGAGGTTTATATCGCATTGAAGCAAGAATTTGAGATGTAATTAATGTGGCGAGAGGTGCTTATTAAAGTGCCTCTCGTTTTATAATTTGCAAAAATAGTGGAGGTGAAAAAATGCCTTACATAAATACTGTTGATATTAATGGTACAATTTATAATTTAGAAAATTTGACAGATGGCAATCATGTTGTTGATTTACCGGCATTGCAAAAAGATGATACTTTTGTATTACAAGGTGACGTTGTAGATAATTTGACAGGCCGTTATGCTAATAAACCACTTTCTGCTCAGCAAGGGTTTGTTTTAAAAAGCAAAGATGATGAGTTAGACAATAAGATTTCAAATTTAACGACTAACACTAGTAATAAAGATACAGAACTCGATAACAAAATTGCCAAACTGTCTGAAGATACAAGTAAAAAAGATACAGAACTTGACAATAAAATAGATGCATTATCTAACAATTCAAGTCAACAAGATGCAGCATTAGACGCGAAGATTTCAAAGTTAAGAGAAGACATGGGCACTAACGATGCATCTACGTTGTCAAGTGCAAAAACTTATGCAGATAGTCAATGTAGTGCAGCTCTTACTTCTGCGAATGGATATACTGATAATGCTGTTTCGGCAAGTAAGGAAGAGACAAATTCTAATTTAGCTAAGAAATTAAATAAATCAGGTGGCAAAGTTACTGGTGCTTTAGAAGTCGCTGGTGTTTTAACTGCTGATCAAAAATTGAAAGCAAAATATGGCGTTACCATCTGTCAGCGAGGAGATATATCAAAAGAGATTACGGCTTTATGTACTGGTGAAAATGCAGGAAAGTTTGTTGGTAAAAATGAAACAGATTTGGCAAGAATGGCCGTCGCTACACCTGTTAATGATGATGATGCGGCAAACAAAAAGTACGTTGTAGATGCCATAAAAACTGGTGGCTTTGGGGCACTTGATGGTGCAACGTTCACTCCATCTGTTTCTTCAGATGGCGTTTTAAGTTGGACAAATGACAAGGGAAAACCCAATCCTGTAAGTGTTAATATAAAAGGCCCAAAGGGAGACGCATTTACTTATGCTGATTTTACATCAGCACAGCTTGCGGCATTAAGAGGGCCCAAGGGAGATAAGGGAGACCCATTGTCTGTTTTAGAAGCATATCCAATTGGTTCTATTTATATCAGCACGAATGAAACAAGCCCGGAGACTTTGTTTGGTGGAAAATGGAGTGAAATACATGGTGCATTCCTCTTCGCCAACAGTGCGTTGCATCAAGCTGGAGAAATTGGCGGTGAAGAAGCACACACATTGACGGTTGCTGAAATGCCGAGTCACCAACATAGTATTCCTTTTCCAAATTCTGCAGGCCCAGAGGAAGCAGCTATCGGTTATCCCGCAGATTCCGGTATCAATAAGAGTTGGGGGGCAGCAATGTGTAATACGCAAAGTGCTGGTAATGGTGTGGCTCACAACAATATGCCTCCGTACTTATCAGTATACATGTGGGAACGTGAAAGCTGATATTCTTTGTATGGTGAATGATAAGATGGAGGGAATATTATGCCGAATAAAATATTTAATATACGACTGAGAAACAAACGAGATCCTGAAGCAAATTGGGAAAAGAAAAATCCATTAATTTTAGATGGAGAAATAATAGTTGTTACTACAACAAGTGGTGAGACCAGAGTAAAAATTGGCGATGGTGTGAAAACTTATACTCAATTGCCATTTTTGGATGATGTTAGCGTTAATATGCCAATCGCTACATCTTCAACTGCTGGCACAATTAAAGTTGGCAACGGCTTATCCATCTCTGCTGATGGCACTCTATCTGTTACGACTGCAACATATTATACTGGCACATCTGATCCAGTTAACACACTTGGAGCAGACGGCGATTTATACTTGAAGACGGAGGGATAACAAATGAATGAAAATTCTAATTTAACTTACAATGATTTCTCCGCAGGCGAAGTCGCAGGAGATGGTGAGCTGAGCAGCAGTCCCTGTGCAGAAGGCAACATTTATTTAGATTTGAGGTAATAGCTATGAACGAACTTACTTTTCATAATTTTAATGACGCTGCTGATGGCACTGGCGGTGATATGATGCTTATTTTAACAGAGACAAGTACAATTGATGAAATCATAAAAGATATTTTATCTAATAAAGTAATTTGGTTTTATGACGGTAACAAATACCGGCAAGTGATGGCTTTCAAAGATGAACCAAATGCATTAATAGTTTACTTTTTTAATGATGATGGCGTTCCTACATCACATAGGTTTGGTGATGAGTAATGGCAACAGAGAAATCATTTCAACTTTACATAAATAAAGATAATGTAAAGAACTATTTCACCGCTTCTGGCGGTGTATTAAATGGTGCACAGATTAGCACTAAATATATCACAATGCGCACCAGTTCAACAACTGCTACATTTACGATGAATAACGCTGGTAGAGATGTCTTATTCCCCTCTGCGGCGGCAATAGCCCATAAAGTTGATGTCTGGGCACAAGCAATTGCAACATTAAATAGTAATAAAAACACAATCAATGTTGCAATTGCTGGACAAAATGCTATTACAACCGAAAGAATTCATACCAGTTTAACTGAGTATACTGGTAGCGTTTCTGGAAGTTTTACAAAATCAAACACATCGGCTGTTTATGTTATAAAAATTTTAAATGTTTTCCATGCTGCTGGTGTTCGAGATACATCAATCACTGCGTATTTCACGCAGTATTCTTGTACAGCGAATAAGTCGGGCAATGGTGTAAAGAATGTTTCAGTGTCTAATGCGGAACCATATGAGGGTGAAACAGTTACATTTTCTGCGGAATTGTATAATGGCGCGAATTTTGATGGCTGGTATAGTGATGAAGCTTGTACGCAATTATTGTCTTCAAATTTAACATATAGTACCACTGCTGCAGATCTTACACTATATGCTAAAGCCATTATTGATGCAGATATTTATAATTGTTCAGCCGTAGCTGGTGAAAATATCGCAAGTGCTTCCGTGAGCGACGATAGTGTAGTTTCTGGAGATAGTGTCACTTTCACAGCTCAATTAAATGAACATTGCACTTTTGACGGGTGGTTTTCAGATTCTAACTATACAACTCTTGTTAGTACCGCAAATCCATATACAGCGACAATAACATCGGACACTACTCTATATGCAAAGGGTACAAAAATATCGTATAGTGTCAATGTTGGGGTTGCAGAACATGGTACGGCTACTGTAAGTGCCAATACTGCACATTATGGAGATAGCGTGACCTTCACCTTTACTCCCGAGGATGAAACATGGGAGCTGTATGGATGGTATAGTGATGAAGGACTTACTCAGTTAGTGAGCGAAAGTAACCCATATATGCATAGTATGACTGGGAATGTTGTGTTGTATCCGAAAGTTGGAAGAATAAGATATAAGATTACATTTAAAACTACTGCAATTGCAATTGCAATAGATATGAAAGCCGCAGTTTTAGACTTTGATGCACTAACTAGAGCAGAGAGAAGTTATTTAAAAATTGGTAATTATGAAGCTATTAAGCAAAGTAAAGTATTTGATATCAAATCTGCCACAATTAGTTCACTAATTGGTAAAATCCTTACAATAGAAATTTTATGCCCATTAGGTATGACTGCGGCTTTCTGGGGAAGAGACAATAGAGACCAAGATACTGATATCTGTTACATTGCTGACGCAAATAATAATGATCTAACCTCATGGCCGTATTATTGGTATCAACCTTCAGAAGATGCTACGTTTAAATTAGTTGAGAAAGGTACACCCTGTGACTGTTCCGCAATTGCAAAAGAAGGTGTCAGTTATGCAGATGCCACAACCCCTACACGTCAAGGATATAACGCCATTTTTGAAGCCGAAGTTGCTTCAGGTTATACTTTTTCTGGCTGGTATTCTGATGAAGCTTGTACTACATTAGTTTCTACTGCTAATCCAGCACATGTTACAACACCGACATATACAACCGAAGATGCATCTCGCACTTCTCTCACTCTATATGCTAAAGCAATATGCCCTACTGTTATTTATACTGTTCAAGTCGGTTCGCAACCCGATAACGGCAATGCAAGTGTAAGTGCTTCAACGGCTACTTATGGCGATGTAGTAACTTTTACAGCTAATATCACAGGAGCCAATAGAGAATTCTACGGATGGTATAGTGATTCTTCTTATACAAATTTAGTAAGTGCTTCAGCAACATATAATCATACCGTTACTGGTGATATTATATTATATCCCAAGTCTGGAAAGAAGCGTTATACTGCTATCTTACATCCAACATATGCATCCGATGTAAGGCCTTATCGTGGTAGCTCGAGAGATGGTGTAAAAACAGCTTCACCCTCTGTTCCTCAAAATGTTAATGTATTAGCAAATAATACCGTTAATAGTTCAACTTATGCGTATCAATCATATAGAGATTCAACCTCCCATAACTATGGAATCGCTTTTTGGATAAACAATGTTGAACAACTTAATTCGGTACCAGATAACGCAACAATTTTTGATTTATATGCACAAATTGGTCTTTCATTTTCTGATACCGACTATAATTCTGCTACTGCATATTCTGGCACTTATACATATCTATGTGAAGGTGATGAAACTCCTGCAATTCGAAGAGGAACCAATGTAAATATACCAATTTCAACAAATAAGACTATTGTTACAATAAACAAGTCTCAAATGGGAGATTGGACAATTAAAGAATTAAAAGAAAGCAAACTTGGTTTCCAGATAAATACATCAGTAAAAAGTGCCTCTGGCACTAGACAACAGCTCTTTTATGGTATTGATGTCTATGTTGTTTATACTGTAGAAGATACCTCTTATAAATGTGAAGCAATCAGCGATGGTCATGTTGATGTTTCTGTGTCTTCACATGATGTTGTTCCTGGAGGTTCTTGCACATGGACAGCGGTACAAGAAGGCGGATACAGGTTTGATGGTTGGTATTATGACCCTAATTTTGAAAACCTCGTCTCTACTTCTGCAACATATACAACAACAATCAACAGCAATAAAACTCTTTATGCAAAAACTCATTATCATTCAAGAGTTGTATCTAGAGAACTGTATGTTCCATTCGGGCAAGGTCGTACATACTTTACTGGTAAAGATATAAAAGGCAATATACTTGACCCCGATGCCTCAGGCTCTGGTTGGAAACCCGACTTTGATTTGGCGTCATATAACTGGCTTTCAAATTTAGTTGGTGTTGCGGATGTTAAAGCAACGGCTGCATCGTGTAATGGTGCAGAATATGTGTCGGCAGTTATCAATAATGCAGGTATGAATATTCTGTATCCAAATGATACAGCTCATCCTGTAAAAATGGATTCTCACGCATTGCTTGGTAGAGCCGCACTTACTGCCACAGTCCTTACTTCCACTTTAACAAATCCAATAACTGAAGAGGATACAATCGCTCCAATGGTGGATGGAGTACAAAGTCGTATATGGAGACCAAATAACATTAATGATGTCCCATATAATTTTAATAATTTAAGGCTTCCCAGTATTCTTAATTCAACTCGCAATTCTACTATTGAGTATAGAATGCACCAATACACAAGAGATAAGTATCGTGCTATAGGTATTGATGATATTCGTCTTACTTTATACTTTGAAGAATATGATTTCTCTGCACAAATTGCAAATAATGCTCAAGGTATAGACGCAGTAGCTTGTAGCCAAGCTATTGGATATGAAGGAGATAGTATAACATATACTGTAACACTTTCGCCTGGTGTCATATGGAATGGTTGGTATGCAGACCCAAATTGTAAGACATTAGTATCTACAGAGCAAACATATACTACAGTACCAAATGGCAATCTGACATTATATGCAAAAGCATCTACAGAACTTGCTACTGGAACTGGGCTTTATATAAAGCAAAATGGTGCATTTGTAGAAGCGAATGCCGTGTATAAAAAGGTTAATGGCGCTTGGGTTGAACAAGAAGATTTATCTGCAATATTCTCTGGCGAATCAAGTGGAACTGCTTCTAACTATGTATATGGTGGGAGTGTATAAAAAATAAATAAAGAAAGTTCAAATAGAGGTTCTGGTTTTGCCAGTGTCTCTTTTATATATTAAAGGAGGTTATGTGGATGGCGAATAAAATATTTAACACACGTGTCAAGAATAAACGTGATACCGAGGCAAATTGGAAAAGTAAAAACCCAGTTCTTCTTGATGGAGAGATTATCATTGTCACAACCACATCCGGTGATACACGTTTTAAAGTTGGAGATGGCAAGAAGACTTATAATCAGCTTCCTTTCCAAGATCAAAAGACAAGAGATTTGATTCCGTCAGTAGATTCTAGTTTGAGCAGTACGTCAACAAACCCTGTGCAAAATAAAATTATTAAATCTGAGTTGGATAAAAAGGCAGAAAGAGATGTTGTTAATACAACTACAAATGGTCTCATGTCTGTTGCTGATAAAAAGAAGCTGGATGGGATCGCTGCTGGAGCGAATAAGACAACGGTTGATTCTGCTTTATCAAGCACCTCTACTAATCCAGTTCAGAATAAAATTGTGAATGACGCATTAAAAGGAAAGTTTTCTACGTCAGGTGGCGGTATATCTGGCGATGTAACCATGTTCAAAAGACTTGATGTAAAGGGAGTACTTGATGCACACGAGACGATAATGGCTGAAAAAGATGTCCAGTGTCTATATGACAATAATTCGCGTATTAGGCTTGCCTGTGATTCATCAGGTGCGGCTAAAATTACAACAGACGGGCTTCGTTCTTATGCTCGTTTAAAAATTGCTTCCCCAACAGATAACGACGACGCCACAACGAAAAATTATGTTGACACAGGATTGAGTGGCAAACTCGATAAATCAGGTGGTACTTTAACTGGGAACCTGACTGGAAAGTACATCACTGGCACATGGCTGCAGACAACGGAGTCCACCGACCTCGGTCGCACCCCCGGTAAGATTGCTGTGCTGGATGAGTCTGGGTGGGTATATTATCGAACTCCACCTGAGTTGCTTGCGGATCTTGGCACGCAGACTTTAGATCAAATTCTTGGGCTGGTGTATCCTGTTGGTTCGATCTATATGAGCATAAATAACGTAAGCCCTGCAACGCTTTTTGGCGGTAAGTGGGTACAAATTAAAGGTAGATTTCTACTAGGTGCAAGTGATGTTTACAAGGCTAACACAACTGGCGGCGAGGTGGCACACACATTAACGAATGACGAAATGCCGAATCACCAACATAGCATTTGGTTCCCAAACAGTGGCGGCGAACAGAGCGCGGAAATTGGCTACCCGGAGACTGGCAGCAAGAATACATATTATGCAGAGGCAAGCAAAACGAGCGGCGCTGGTGGCGGAGCCGCGCACAATAATATGCCTCCGTATTTAGTCGTGTATATGTGGAGGAGATTGTCATAAATTTTAAAAATAATAAATTTATAGGAGGAATAAAATTATGGAAATGTTAACTCTAATTATTTCTTTATCAATTATTATGTGGTACATTATTGATCGTTTCAAGGCAATGTGGGAAGGAATCAAGTATGGTAAGTATATTACTATGCTTGTTTCTGCAGTATTCGCATTTGCCATTGCATTTGGTTTTGGTGTTGATATTATTTTGGCACTTGGTCTTGTGCAAGAAGGCTCTACGATTGGTACTGTGATTACTGCTCTTGCATTAATGTCTGGCAGTTCTGCTGTTTCCGAAATTATCGAAAGAGTTAAAGGCGGAAAGTAATATATTGAGGTGATTTAAATGGAAATTATTGAAGCGTTTGCGACACAAAATAAATGTTACAAGATTGGTTCAACATTTACTCCAAGTGGTTTGATGTTGCATAGCGTTGGATGTCCACAGCCTAGTGCTGCAGTGTTTGCTCGTAACTTCAACCAGTATCAGCCTGGTGGTCAATCAGTTTGCGTACACGCATTTATACAGGCAGACGGCTCTGTATATCAGACATTGCCTTGGTGGATGAGAGCATGGCACTGCGGTGGCGCTGCAAATAATACCCATATCGGCATCGAAATGACGGAACCTAGCTCTGGAATGAGTTATGCGGAAGCGGCTGAACAGATTTCGGGGACATATCACACAGCCGTTGAATTATTCGCACAGCTTTGCAACACTTATGGCCTTAATCCACTGGAAGACGGCGTGATTATTGGTCACGCAGAAGGTCATCGCAGAGGTGTGGCTAGTAACCATGCAGATCCAGAACTTCTATGGAACACATATGGCATGGGTTATACCATGGATGGGTTCCGTCAGGATGTATATGAGTCAATGAACAAGAATAATGATAATGATGAAGAGGAGGAAGAAGATATGGTTCGTTATAATACAGTAGATGAAATGCCTTCTTACTATCGTGATGAGGTTCAAAAGTTGATCGATGCTGGTGCATTACAAGGTGACGGTAATAGCCTTAATATTAGTGATGATATGATTCGTGGTGCAATTATTGGTATGCGCTATGCCGAGTCTCAGAATCCTCATTACCATTCAATTGAAGACATGCCTGAGTATTTTCGTAAAGAAGCGCAAGAGTTGATTGATCGTGGTGCATTGCTTGGTGATGGCAAAGGCGATTTAAATATTAGTTATGATGCTTTGCGCTCCATGATTGTGTGTCAGCGTATGATTGATAATGCAAAGTGAATTTATAAACAAATAGCCTATACGAAGTAGTTATATAGGCGAGGGAGTGTAGCAATACACTCCCTCATTTTTATGGATAAAAATGATATATATTATGGATTTATTTTATAAAAAAAGGAGGCTGTGGCATGCGAGTTATAGGCATAGATGCCAGTACGAATAAAACAGGTGTATGCTTGTTTAACGACGGTAAATACATAGAGCATATTCTTATAGACTGCCATAAAACAAAGGACGTATATGAGAGAATTCCAAAGATGACAAGTGAAATTTGTGAATATATAGCCTCTGTTATGCCAGTGGACAAGATTGTTATGGAAGAGTCTGTTCTACGCTCAAATATAGACACTGTGAAGAAATTGTCTTTTTTAATGGGTGGAATTATTTTATATGCTTATCAAAATAATATAGAATTTTGCCACACGCTCCCATCAGAATGGAGACGTAAAGTTGGATTACAACAATCTTCAAAAATTAAAAGAGAAGTTCTTAAAGCAGAAGCAATTCAAGCGGTTCGGCAAGAATATCTGATTGACGCGACAGATGATGAAAGTGAAGCAATTTTGATAGCCCGCTCTGCATTTGATTTACCAAAAATAATTGTGGATCAAAATGAGATGGAATATTGGGGCTGCGACTAAATATGAAAATTAATAACAAACTGTTATTTGATATATAAAAATTTTTAAATTATGGAGGAAAAGGTTATGAAGGTTAATACATTTGTTAAGAAATTTAAGGAAGATGAATTTAAAAACGAAAAAGATATGTTTAAAACTGAATACATTCCAGTAAAAGAAAAGCATGACATCGCTATGCGCGTTATTGCTTTGTGCACAGAAAATGACAATGGACTTGTTCTTTTAAATAAGTTTAATGAGAATATTTATTTTTCTATGTTTATGTTTAATGCATATACAGGTGTTGAAATTAGTGAAGATTTTGATGCGCTAGTTGGTGAGTATGATAAGCTGTGCAGCGTTGGTGTGTTTGATGTGTTAAAAGTAACTTGCGCAAGAGACTGTTCTCGTGCAGAGGAAATCCTATCTTTTGAGGAGCAAAGATTAAAATATCAGAATTCGATTGAAGCTTCATTTGCACAAATAGCAAATGGTATTAATACAAGTTTGACTACTCTATCAAATTCACTTGCGGGGAAGATTGATGATTTTGATATTAATAGCATTCTTCCTGAAGGCGCTGATATTAATGAGCTTTTAAGTACACTTGATAAATTAAAATAACTATTTTATAGGAGTTGAGGCCATATGGCAGCAGAACAAGTTTTTATGGCGTTGGTAACAAGGCATGACAAAAATGATATCCAACGAGTTGTTAATAGTGGTATAAATGACTATGCAAAATTATTAGAAAATATCGCTTCTGATATCTATGATAGTTGTATTCAAGATTATTATGCAAAATATACTCCAACTGTATATACCAGACATGGGAATTCTGCAGGATTTAACCTTTATCAAGCCAACGCGATTGAACTGACAGGCTCCATGTTAGAAATAAATTTTAATGAAGGAAATCTGCTTGAATACGGCACATCTGATGATATAAGAGCAACTGTATTAAATAATGTAATGAACGGAATAAGAGGTTCAAAGGTAAGAACGAGAACACGCCAAAAATGGCCTATGGAATGGAGGACTTCTTATCCAAATAACTTTTCAATATATAGGTCTATTTGGTCAAGTTCTGCGTCTACAATTGATTCTATATTTGATGATTTTGTTGCTAATGTGTTAGAAGACACATATGACGTTCTTTGGGATCTTATTAGTAAATACATCTGAAGGGAGGGGTTTTAATGAATGGAAAAGAATTAGATCTTAGTAAAATCGCTGACATGATTGCAAAAACTGCAGAAAACGCAAGGGACAAATTAGAGAATCAGTCAGACAAAATGTATAGTATCGGAGAAGATATGATGTCTTCTGTTGGAGATGGTGCTTTGGCAGGAGCTAAAAATGCAGCTACAAGTATTGAGGCGGCAGGAGATATTATTACTCAAAAATATCAGAAAGTTCTTGATGAGATAAAGAGGAGTGGAAAAAAGAAGGGCGATATAGCTAGTTTGTTTGCCACTATTACTCAAATAAAACGCTCTGATTTAAATTCATTTAATGCATTAAAAGATGAATTAAAAGATATCAAAGCTACTTTTACTGATATTGGAGAAGTAAAAGGACTTGATGCTGTATTAAAGCAATTTGGAAAAACGGCGGATAAACTTAGAAGTATTGATTTTGGTTTTGGTAGTGCTTTCGTTGCAAGAGGAAGAGCTACGGGGACTAAGAACCTCCCCCATGTTGATGAAGCTGAGAAAGTAGAAACTTCATTAGCGGACGCAGCACAGCAGTCAAGAAAGACTGCAGAAATAATTCAAAGTAATAATATAAAACAAATCCAATCATTCCAAGACTTGGTTAATTTATTAACTGAATATAAAAGGTTAATCGGCAGTATTAAGGAACCTAAACTTCCACAGCTTTATGAAGATATAGAGACTGTAAAAGCTAATTTAGAAATAGAAGGCTCTCGTATACAACAGAGAGATATGGCAAAAAGAGAAATTCAAGCGAGGTATAAGCACTATCAAAATGAACGAAAGGCATATGATAATGGTGGAAGTTATGTCAGTAACGGTCAAACATATGATGTTAGTTCTTATGCTGATTTAGCGCGTTCTGAAGAATATTTAAAAGTATTAATTGCTTTATATATTCGTTGTGGTGGAGCAGTAGATAAACTATCTAAAAAAGTTAAGCAATTTGCAGAAGACAACGATATTGTTGAATTATTGAGAGAAACTGAGGAAGAATATAACAATATAATTAATGAGACGCACAAACAGAATGTACAGACGATTGATAATATACATAAAATTAGAGAATCTATTGGTTATAAAGAAGATGGTAGTAATACTTCTCGTGCACTTGGAGAAGTTTTCACTTCCATACATGAGGGTGCAAATATTGAAGAAGCGGCGGATGTTCTTTTTCAAATATTAAGCACGAAGAAAGATATTATATCTACAAATCAAGAACTCGCTACATCGGAGGAGAGAGTTGCGGAATCGGTAGATGAAGCATCTAGTAATTCAGAACAGCGTCTTAAGCAGCTTATTCAAAATCAAAAAGAATGGTTGGAATATTTAGATTCAGTTTTAAATGACGAAAATTTTAAGTCGTCTGGAAAAAGAGATGCAACGCAAAAGTTAAAAGCAAGGACACAGAGTTTAATACAACAAAGGGCAAATCCTTATCAAAGTAAACAGTATGGAATTGAAATGGCAGAGGTTGCTTGGAAAAAAGCATATGACGAGGCAAAAAGACAGGGTGTCGCGGATAGTACTTTAACTAGATATAGTACAGATGCAGGTATAAATTATGAGCGAAATTTAAGCGCTTTACAGAAAGAAAGAGAGCTTCGTGCAGACACGCTTGCTAAAGCCGAAGAAGAACTAGCAACTGTTCAACGTACTACTGCAGCCATAAATGCAGAGAATGCTGAACTCAGTAAGCAGCAAAAAATAGTCAACTCTTCTGATGATATAAAAAGATTCCAAGATGAGTATGCAAAAGCTGCAAAAAATCATGCTCCAGAAGATATGGGACGGCGATATGGCTATTTAATGGAGGCTATTAGTGGTGATTCTCCGACAATGAGTGCTGTTGACGCACTTAATGAGTTAATTGCCAAGGAGCAAGAATGGAAGGCAGAACAAGAGGCAGCATTAGAGGCTGGCAGGAGAAAAGCAGAAGAAATGAAGACGTTTATTGCTGCGTCAGCAGAATATCAATATGTTATTACTTCTTCTAAATCTTTAACAACAGAATATGCTCAAATATTACAATCAATATCTGATGGATCTATGTCTGCTACGGAAGGAATGGAAGCATTTAGATCTGCTATTGAAAGATGTAATGCAGAAACGGCGGAAGCGGTTCCGTCTACGCAGAGACAGAGTGACGCAGAACAAGCTGCTGTTATTGCTGCTACTGAAGCTGCTGAAGCACATAGAGAGGCTGCTTCCGCAGCAAGCCAAGAAGCAGAAGCATTAGACGATTTACAAAATAAGCAACAAGAGTATTCATTAACGAATAAAGATCTTTCATATTTGTTTGAAAAGTCTCGTGCCAATATGATTTTCGGAGACGCTTCAGATGCACGTGGGAAAAAAATTAAAAAATATTTCACAGATCTTGCAAACGCAGGATTTAATTTGAATGATCAGAAAGAAGTAGAAGCGGCTGAAAAGCTTTATGATTATTTGGAAAAACAAGGTCGTGGGAAACAAGTAAATGATAAACCTTATGCGATGGTTTATGATTTCTTGAAGAATCTAACAGTTAGAATTCCAGAAAATATGGAGCCGACATACGAAGCAGAGTTTCCAGATCAATGGAAACAAATAAAAAAGAGATTTGGTGGTTCTTCTAAATTTAAAATTCGTGTTGGCGGAAATGGACTTGGAGTAGATCAGCTATATTCGGAATTACAAACAGTGTTCCCATATATATTTCGTGATGGCATGCGGGCAGAGCCTGATTTGCTTCGTGAAATTTTGGATGCTGCTGAAAAAGGGAGAATGGAGGCCAAGCTTCCAAAGAATTCGGTCATTCCATTACAGCAAGATGAGTGGTTTGCGATTAATTCTATAATGACCAGCCTTGTAAGTGAAGCACAGCTACTTAGAAGAGAATATGATTATATCGGAAGTAGCGCAGACGAGTTGTCGAGCGCATCTGAAAGAACAGCAGAATCCATGGAGAGGCAATCACATGCTTCTAAAAGTGTTGCTGGCAATTTGATGGATGCGATGTCAGAAGAAGATTCTATATCCCCTATTGGTTTAGGATTGAGTGAAGAAAAGGCAAGAGATACCATTTCTGGTTCCAAGAAGCCTACTGCGAGAGCAAATGTATTTAATAACATCACTAATAATAGCGAATTGCAAACAGCATTCCAGTCTATTATAGAAGACATAGAGCAACAAAGCATGACGCTTGTTAGAAGCGACATAATGGATTCAATTGATAAGAATGGGACTGGCACATTAAAATTTGTTAGTGATGATATGAATAGTATCCTTGTGCAAACATGGAAAATGATTGATGGTCAGTTAAAGCTAGCTTCTGAGAAGTATACATCGACTTTCAAGGTTGATAAGACTGAAGGCAGTTCATTTGATGCAGAAGGATATAAAAAGGTTGCACTTGCTAAAGTACAAACACTAAAAGCTCAATTTAAAGGATTTGCAAATGATGAAAATTATGCTGGAATCTTGAGTGGTGTTGAAAATGCAGCAAATAGTATTGTAGATGCTGATTCTTTAAAAGCGTTTACAATGGAACTGAATGCAGCAAAAGAGTCTTTGAAACAATTAAAGGCAGAAATGTCTTCTTCAAAATCTCTTGATCCACTTGCGGCGGCAGAAAAAACATTAACTAAATTCCCCATAGTTTTAGATAAAATAAAAACAGAATATCAATCACTTAAAGAATTCGACACAGGAGATATCCTTGGTGCAGAAGGCACTAAAGTCGAAGGTCTAATGCAGTCTGTTAGAGATGGTATGGACGGTTTTAATGATACTTCCAGAAGTATGTCTGACAGACTTTCTTCTTTTAAAGATGCTTTAAAATCATTTGACCAATTAGGCGCATTGATGTCAAATCTTCGCGCAAAAGCGAAAGAATCTAATGATGTATTTATTCAAATTTTAAATACATATAAAGAATTAACAAAATTGCAAGAAGAGCAAAAAAAAGCAGAAGTGTCTGGAGCGACAGATGAAAAAAAACAATTAATTGCAGATAGCATTGTACAAAAAACAGAAAAATTAAAACAGCTTGGGATTGATATTAATAAAATTAATGAAAATACCAATCTGACAACAAGACAAAGAAATAGGCTATTAAAAGAACAGGAAGAAGCTAGTGCAAGAATCAAAAAGATTGAAGTTGATGCTGCCAATTCACAGGCGCAAAAAGAGAAAAGACAATCTTTAAACTATGGTAAAGGCGCATTTAATTCGGAAACAAGGAAGAAAGACAATTTAAGCGCAATTTATTCTTCTATAGAAGATAATTATGGAGCATCTGCTGGCTTGACTGATGCAATGAATGCATACATTGAAAAATATAAACAGTTCGAAACTGCGCGTCAAAAAATTGCAGATCCAACCACAGATGTAACCAAAGCAGATAGAGATGCTTTTAATAAAGCAAAAATTGAAGTAGAAAGTGCAAGAAAGGCATTAGAGATTTATACAACATCTTATTCCAAATTAGAGCAAGCGCAGAATGATGGAACTCTCCTTGGAATGGATGATACAGTTGACCCATCAAAATTACAAAATTCTACTGCTGCACTTAAGGCATATGGGGCAGAGATATCTAACGGAAAGCTTAATATAACAGGATTTAATAGTACTGCTACAGAAATGTATGGCACTATTGATAGAGGCAAGGGCGTTATTGATCAAGTGACTGTTGCATTAGACTCTAGTACTGGTACTTTATATGCATATAAGACTGCCACTAAAGAAGTAGGTACGGCATGGGAGCAGTTTAAAGGCATAGCATCTAGAAAATCAAAAGAAATTGCAGGCTTTTTAGTTGGTGGAAGTAGTATTTATGCAGCAATTAATCAAATTAAAAAAGGTATTACATATGTAAAAGAAATTGATACAGCTCTCACCGAATTGAAGAAAGTAACTGATGAAACTGATGCGACATATAAGAAGTTTTTAACAACTGCATCGCAGACGGCTGGGCAGATCGGATCTACAGTTAAAGATTTTACAAATGCGACTGCTGACTTTGCAAGGCTTGGATATAATATTGAACAAGCGTCTGATCTTGCAAAGGCAGCATCTGTGTATGCTAACGTAGGAGATGAAATTTCTGATATTAGCGAAGCTTCAGATAGTATTATTTCTACAATGCATGGATTTGGTATCGAAGCGGGAAACGCAATGACCATTGTAGATAAATTCAATGAAGTTGGAAATAATTTTGCAATCAGTTCATCTGGCATTGGACAAGCACTCTTGCGTTCTGCTAGTGCAATGTCTGAAGCAGGAAATACCATTGATGAATCAATTGGTTTAATTACTGCTGCGAACTCGGTAGTTCAAAATCCTGAGTCTGTAGGTACTGCCATGAAGACATTAGCTCTTCGTATTCGAGGAGCAAAAGTGGAGTTAGAGGATGCAGGAGAAGACGTTGATGGCATGGCCAACAGCGTGTCCGAATTGCAAAAGAAATTGTTGGCTTTAACTGGCGGCAAAGTTAATATTATGCTCGATGGAAATACGTTTAAAAATACTACAGAAATTTTACGTGAAATGTCTACAGTTTGGGACGACATGACGGATGTAAATCGTGCATCAGCATTAGAGCTTTTAGGCGGAAAACGTCAAGCAAACGTTTTAGCTGCAGTAATTAAAAACTTCGATATGGTAGAAGAGGCAATAAAAACATCTTCAGATGCTGCAGGCTCAGCAGAGAGAGAAAATGAAAAATACCTAAATAGTATCCAGGGCAAAGTTAACCAATTTAATAATGCCGCTCAAACAATGTGGATGAATTTTATAAATTCTGATGCTATTAAATTCGTTGTAGATCTTGGGACGAATCTTGTAAAAATAGCAGATGATTTGGGTCTTGTTGGCACAGCTCTTGCTGCACTGGGAATAAAAACAGTACTTCCTAAGATTTTTTCAGGTTTTAAAGATTCAATTGGTGCGGCAAAAACAGCATTTAACACAGCAAGAGGAATGGTGTCTACAATTTCTTCATTTAATGCTAAAGGTTTAATGAGTTTCCTTGGCGGCAAGATAGAAGCCACAAGTATTAATGATATAACCCATGCACTTGGTGCAGAAATTATGGCACAAAAAGAATTGTCTAAAGAACTTGCTACTCAAATATTATTAAAAAATGGCGTTAAAGCAGAAGATATTGAGGGAGCTTTAGCTGCAATGGGCTACTCTAGTGCTAATGGTGTCTTATCATTATCTTTTAAAGAATTAGCTACATCTATAAAAGAGGCCGCTGTAGCATTTTTGGCAAGTCCATTTGGTAAAATTGCTATTATTGTAGGGGCAATAACTGCGATTATTGCAATAATGAGCGCTCTTATTGATACTCATGACGACTATGTAGATGAGTTAAAAGAAACAAGTGATGAAATATCTGATGTTAAAAATAATATTCAATCGTTGAATGATGAGCTTAAAACCACACAAGATCGTATTGATGAGCTTAACAAAAAAGATAAACTCTCTTTTGCAGAGGAAGAAGAATTAAAAAATTTAAAAGCTCAAAATGCAGAGCTTGAACGTTCTATTCGTCTTGCAGAGCAGAAAGAGAAAAGGCTGCAAAAAGAAGCAAGTAAATCTTTAAATAAAGCTGTAGAATCAGACACCTTGTTTAGCAATACAACATGGACAAAATACGTTAATTCAAAAGGAGAACAGGTTGGTGCTGCAGAAGCAGTTGATTCTGGGACTCAATATGCAGATGGATCATATGGATTAAAAGAAGGCTATACTGAAGAAACGGTAACGGGCACAGATCTTCAGAAAAAAATTGAGCAGTATAAGTCCGCACAAGAATTATTAAAACAAGCAAAGGATGAATTAGAGAAACTTGGCGATGATGCAGAAGATAAAGAAGTAAAAAGTGCAGAGGACAAAGTTGAGCTAATGCAACAAAATATGGATGCTGCATATGATGCAATATCCGATACAATGGACAAAATTAATGAAGATTATTTAAGCCAAGAAGGAGTAGAATGGCAATATGGCAATCCTGACGAGCTAGAAGATTGGCAAAAGCAAATGAATGCCAATTTGAAGATTATTTATGATGCACAAGACAAATTGGCAATTGCTAGTGACACGACAGGAAAAGCAATAGAGTCAGCCTTTAGTCGAGTGTCTTTGCAGACAGAATTCCAAGATGAATTAAAAACAATTCAGGAAATAGCAGGAATTACTGGGGAAAAGCTTAAAGAGATGTATGATTCTAGTAGTGACACGAGTGATACAGGTATTAAAGCATTCATCCAGTCTCTTATTGATTGTGGCGTCATTGCAAATACATCTGCTGATGAACTTCAAAAGGTAGTAGACTTGTCATTACAATTGGGAGGTAACACATCTGAGGCGGCAGTAGCAAATCAAAAACTTGCACGTTCACAAAAAAGGCTACAATATTACAAACAATATAAAGAGTTGAACGAGTACGTTAATTCTCTAAAAAACGCGGATAAAAATGTTAGCAATCTTACTGATGAACAAAAAAAGTTAATATCTTCAATGAGTCAAAACCTACAAGCACTTGCAAAAGAAATTGATGCATATGATATTCTTGGAGCGCAGATAGAAGATGCGAAACAGGCGTTCGAAGATTTTGAAAAGGCGAAAGAGTCTGACGAGAATACCGATTACGCAAGTACTGCAGGCGAAATGCTGCAGACCGTAATTGAAGGATTCCAAAGTGCTGAAATGGGCACCGAGGCATTCAAGTCTGCGTTTACAGGTCTAATTCCAGAGAGTGTATATAAAGATTTAGACACTCTAGAAGAAAAATATACAGCAGTCGCACAATATATAAGCAAGGATCTTAGTAAATACTTTACGATCAAGTATGATGATGAAGGTGCGCTTGAAAGTGCTGAAGTCACTACAAAGAATATTGAGACATTTATGGAGGAAGCCCAATCTAAAGGGTTGGCTACATTCGAAAATGGACAGTGGACAATTTTAGAAAATAATTTCAAGAAGTTTGCTTCTGAGATGGGCATAACAACATCCGCATTAGTTGCCTTTGGAGAACAGGCAGACAAGCTTGATGCGGATTGGATCATGGGAGACTATAGTAGCTTCTTTGATAGTTTTGATATGGACACCGAGTCAAATATTGATAAGATTACAAGAAGTCTTGCAAATTTGGAATTACAATTGATAAATGGTCAGATTAACGTTAACGATTATGCGCAAGAGTATACAAAATTACAAGACGCATTGGCTTCAGAAAAAGCAAATGCAGTAAGTGACATTGTTGAATATGACAATACTACAAAAGAAATTGATAGTCTTAAAACTCAGCTCCAAGAGGCGACAAACAAGCTAAATGAATTGAAAACGAGTGGAGCTTCTGAAGATCAGATTACAAATGCTGCTAATGAAGCAGGCGAAATAGCTAACAATTTACAGGAAGCTATTAAAAAGAAATCGGATCTTTGCCAGCCTTCTGAGATACTTGTAGAGGTTGCACTAGAAAACATCCAAGAAACAAAAGACAGAATAACTTCAGAGCTAGGCACGATAGACGCGACCATTCAGTTGACCACTACTGACCAAGATGGAAACGAACAAATTAATAGTAGTATAATTCAGCAGCTTGATGATGGAACGTATACTATAAATGTTGATGCAAATCTTTCAGAAGAAGCAAAGGCAAAAGTACAAGAATATGTTGATGCATTAAATAGCGAAATACAGGTTAACTCATATGTTACAGGGACACAAGATGCTACTACTGATGCAGAAGGCTTAAAGCAAACGTATAATGATTTATCTGAAGTCATTGAAAATCTTCCTGATGTGAGCATTAGTACTGTAGCTGCACAGGAAGCTGTCAATACTCTAAAAGACAGAGTTGATAATTTAAAGACGGCAATTGACGATTTGCCAAAAGATGTTACGATTACTACTACGAATATCAATAGGACTGTAAATACCGGAGGCGGAGGCATCATCACTTCTGGAGCATGGAGTTTAGGAAACGCACATTTTGACGGTGCAGCTAATGCTTCAGGTACTTTGGGAGCGGATAAAACCGAAACTTCTCTCGTTGGTGAGCTAGGCCCAGAACTCCGTGTACGTGGAAATCACTGGGATATGCTTGGCAAAAATGGCGCAGAATTTGCAGATGTTAAAAAGGGCGACATTATCTTTAATCATAAGCAAACAAAATCTCTACTTAAAAATGGTTACATCAATAGTAGAGGTAAAGCATATGCTGGTGGAAATACACAAAGCGGTGGTATTTTCTCTGATATACGCCAACTCATTATAGAAATAAAAAAAATAATTGATAAAATAAAAATTGATAAATTAGCAGATAAATATAATGAGTTAGTTAATGGCAATGTTGATTATAATAAGCGTCCATTTGTATCTCCAGAATATATGAGACAAGCAGGATGGTACGAATTTGATGGAGATGTTGCAACAACTTATGATGTTGATTATCATGTATCTGATTTAACAGGTAAAGAATACATGATTAAAGTTACTCCAATATTGGATAACGGTGAAGTTCTGAGCCCACAAGAGCTGGATGAGTATGTAGATAATGTTCTAAATGGAACAAATGATATTTTGTCTGCAGATAAGGATAACCTTGTAATAAATATTGCTCCATATGTTTCAGATGATCAATTTGCACAATTAGATGAACAGCTCGGAAATATTAAGGGGCCACATTGGGATTTAGTGCAGCAATATGCAGACTTAAATAATGAAAGCCCGTATACTGTAGACATCAATCCGTCAATCGACCAAGGCAGTTTGACGCAAACAGAAGCGGAATTAGATAATATTAGCAGAGATAGATATGTTAATATATATACAAAAACAGTTAAAACCGATACATCTACACCATTTAGTTGGCCTATGCATATAGGGGCGGCATATTCGTCTGGAAGTCGTGGATTAAAACAAAATGAAACAAATGCTCTTGTTGGGGAACTTGGGCCAGAAACATTAGTACGTAACGGAAAATATCAAACCATTGGTGAAAATGGTGCGGAAATGATGAATCTAAAGCGTGGAGACATTATTTTCAACCATCAACAGACAGAAGCATTGCTTAAACATGGATATGTTAATTCTCGCGGAAAAGCTTTTGCAACAGGTAATGCTCACGTTGGTACAAGTGGCACTATATTTACGAAATATGCAACTATCAGTGGATATGGTGGAACAGTGCCAGATTGGTTTGGTAATTCTAACATTCTTGGAGATTTAAGTAGTGCTGCAGGCTCTGTATCTAGTGCATCTGATGCTGCAGAAGACGCTGCGGATGATGCAAAACAAGCCATTGACTTTATTGAATATAGGTTAGAGGAAATTGAAAACTCTATTACAAATATGGCGAATAAAGTCGAGAATTTCCTTGATGATACTTCTCAAACGAAAGAAAAGAATAGCCTATATGAAGGTTTAGTTGATGCAGAAAAACAAAAAGCATCGACATATCTTGCTGCAGCAGAAACATACAACGAGAAAGCTGCTCAATTGCTGTCTGAAGTGCCATCGGAATATCAAGAGATGGCGAAAAATGGAGCCATTGCAATTAAAGATTTTGTTGGAGAAAATGAAGGCGAAATCGCAGATGCAATTGAAGAGTATCGCACATGGTCTTCTAAGGCAGAAGATGCAGAGAACAATTACTTAGCATCTATTGCTGAAATTTCAGCTAAACGTCTTGAACAATTACAAGACATTGCCGATGACTTTGAGAATATTGTTGGTCTAACTGAACAACATGCAAATTTGATTCAGGCAGAAATGGATCTTCTTGATGAGGCGGGAGAAAGACTTTCTGAGAATTTCTATAACGAATTGATGAAAGATTCTAAAAAGCAGATTGAAGATTTAAACAACAAACGAGCATCCTTGCAAGACATTTTAGATAATGCGGTTAAATCTGGAGATGTTCAAGTAGGTTCTGACGATTGGTACGAGATGGTTAATTCCATTTATGATGTTGATGATGCCATTCTTGAATGTAAGAAGGACATTGAAGGATTCCAAAATAGTATTAACGATCTTTATTGGGATAATCTTGATAAGCTAATTGATAGGATTGACAATGTTGATTCTGAGCTTTCTCATTTATACAATCTAGTTTCTGATGAAGAGAAAGTAGTGGATGACGCAGGCAATTGGACTAAAGATGGCGTTACAGCTCTTGGATTACTTGCGCAACAATTAGAGGTTGCCAATTTCAAAGTTGAACAATATGGTGAAGCAATTGCACATCTTGAAAAAGATTATGCTGCTGGTTTGTATAGCACAGATGAGTATAACGAAAAGTTGGCAGAACTTAAAGAAAATCAATGGGGTGCGATTGAGGCACAAGAATCTGCAAAGAAGTCTCTGATTGATTTAAATAAGACTCGTATTCAGGCTGTAAAAGATGGCATGCAAAAAGAGATTGATGCTTATTCAGAACTTATTGACAAGAAAAAAGAAGAGCTAAATCTTCAAAAAGAAAGCCACGACTTTTCTAAACAAGTTGCCGAGCAACAGAAAAATATAGCAGATATTGAAAAACGTCTTGCAGTAATATCTGGAGACAATTCTGCATCTGCAATTGCACAAAAGAAAAAATTACAAGCCGAACTCGCTCAGGCAAAAGAAGAACTTGAAGAGTTATACTATGATCATAGTGTAGAGAAACAGCAAGATGCACTTGATAAGCAATTAGAAGATTATCAAAATAATAAGCAAGACGAAATGGATGCACTTGATGAGTCTCTTAAAAATGAAGATCAAATTATTCAGGACAGCTATACAACTATTGCTGCAAATACTGAGTTATTAGCACAAAACTTATCAGATATAGCAGATAAATACGGAATTACTTTGTCAGATTCCGTGACTAAGCCTTGGCTTGACGGTGCAGATGCTATAGGCACTTATCAGGGACAACTTGATACTTCTATGAGTGCATTTACTGAGCAATTACGCGCATTAAAACAAGAGCTTGTAGATTTACAAGTTGAGGCTGATAAGACCGCAGATAGCATAATTAAGGCCACAAATAGCAAGAAGAATTCGACTGAGAGCGCGAAGTATACTCCGCCAACTCCTTCGACGCCGCAGCAGTCCCCATCACCTGCACCAGCAACACCAGAGCCACCATCAAAGGGTTCGTCTGTAACTGTTAAGAGTTCCGCAACTAATTTCTCAAGAAATGGTGGAAATGGAACGAGGATGCAATCATGGGTGCCCGGATCTACTTTCACAGTTTATCAAGTCAGTGGTGATGATGTTCTTCTTGGACGAAATGGTGGATATACTGGTTGGGTAAAGCTTTCTGATATCGAGGGATATGCTAAAGGTTCAAAGGCAATTCATAAAGATCAATTCGCATTTCTTGATGAGCTTGGAGAAGAATTACAACTTATTCCTGATGGGTCTGGTAGACTTTCATATGTAAAGAAAGGTACTGGAATTATTCCAGCAGACCTTACTGAGAGACTTATGGAATGGGGCAAACTAGATCCATCTAGTGTTCTAGAGCAATCTAGACCTGTTGTTAGTGCGCCTCATGTTATTAACAACAATCTTGAGTTGAACCTCCAAGTCGGAGAGGTTGTCCATATTGACAGAGCAGATAATAGTTCTATTCCGAACATTACCAAGGCGGTGCAAGACCAGATGGACAATTATATGAAAAATATCAATAAAAAACTTTATAATCGTGTTCGATAACAAAATATAGAAGAGGGTGTAACAACCCTCTTCTATTTATATAATTTAAAGTAGTTTAATAGGAGGTGTTATACTTGGCAATATATCATCCGAAAATTCGTTTTCGTGGGCAAACCAATTATGATTTAGAACTTATTGTAAGCACTTTTGACCCAGATAATGGGGCAGTTGATTCTTACCTTGATATGGAGCCAGTTTACACGGATAGTTATGATGGAACAATGCGTACAGATTATGGTGCAAAATATAGCTCTGTTGCAACTCCGTCTGTAACATTTGTCGAAGTAGATGGATCTGATATTGGCCCATACAAAGTTAGAAATACATTGCGTTGGCTTACTGGTTCTAGAAGCAACGCATGGATGGATGTCTGCGACAAAGATGGAGACGTTGTGTGCTCATATCTTGGTAGATTCACGAATGTGCAGCTTCAGAAAATGGACGCGAGAGTTATTGGAATTGTAGCTACATTTACTGCAGTAAGTCCATGGGCGTATTCAAAGGTATATCCTGTAGAAATCAAAATTGTAGGAGAGACTGAATTCGCAATAGATAACCAAAGTGATGACATTTATTCTTATATTTATCCAAAGGTAACATTCCAGAATAGTTTGAAAAATGGGAGCTTGCTTATTAAAAATAAGTCATTAAATAACGAAACGAAATTTGACAAATTACAACCGGACGAAACTGTTACAATAGATAGTAACTTCGTTGTATATTCTACGAACGACAAGAGAATCTTTGACGATGATTTCAATTTTATATTCCCAACATTGCTGCCAGGAACTAATTACTTTTCAGCAAATGGATCTGGGACATTAAAAATTGAGTTCAGATACCCAATGAAGGTAGCAGATGGGCTATTAAATGATTATGACCTAAAAGATGGATTAACCGTTTGGGTAGAAGGCAAGGTATTAAAAATTAAAGGCGATACAACAAAGAACCCTCCAATTTGGACTAATATCAAAGTTGAGGGACACAAAATGATTGTAAGAGGAGAACTCAAGGACGTGAAGTTAGAAATTGGTACGGACGTTTCGAATGGTGTGCTTACGCTTGAAGACGATGGAAGCGTATGCCCATTTAATGAATTTGATGCAGAGGTCGTAAACGGAGAGTTAATTATTAATAAACCTATACGACAAGTAAGTATTTCATAACAAAGGCAGGTGAAAGAAAATGCAATTACCAAGAGATTTATTGTCAGAAACGTATCAGATTCCAGACGTAATCTTGTGTCAGACAAATAAAGAAAAAATTTGTAAATTGAATGCAATTAATTTAGAAGGTACTTTCAAATTTAATTCATATAGTGAAATTTCATTCGATGTTCCATCTGTTTATTGTGATCTTATCTCTGGAGAAACAAAACCTACTCCATATTATGATTACGTAGAAGGTCTTAGACTCGTTTATTTAAAAGGCTTTGGTTATTTCCAATTACAAGATCCAGAGATAAATGGCAATGGAATTCAAGAGTATAAACATATCAATGCGTACTCGTTGGAATATACATTGTCACAAAGATATCTGGAAAACTTTATTATCAATGAGGGCGATGTCGGAGATACAATTGGAAGTATTGATGGAGTTATTTTATATAATCCGGATGATATAGAACATAGCTTAATTCATCTTGTGTTAAAGAAAGCATATGGATGGACGGTTGGTCATATTGATGAAGAGTTAATAGGTCAAAGTCGTAGCTTTGAAATTGATAGACAATCTATTTATGATTTTATTATGAATGACATGTGTAATACATTTAAATGCTATGTTGAATTTGATACTATTAATAATGTTGTTAATATATATTCAGAAAATGAAGTTGAGCGTTGTATCGGAGATGGGGAAACAGTTGTATTTAAACTGCAAAATGACATTTCTGATAGCAGCACAGTTACTATAAATGGCCATGTAATTACTCAATATAATTATGACCCATCTACAAAAGAATTGACTTTTAGTAATGCCCCAGGACAAGGAGATATTATTGAAATTTCTAATGAATTTAAGCACAAATATGACACAGATGTTATTATAGCATTTGAAAACTTGTCTAATGAAATGAAGGTAAATTATTCTGCTGATGATATTAAAACAGTTCTTACTGTAAAAGGCGCAGATGATTTAGATATTCGTGATGTTAACTTTGGGCTTCCATCAATTATGAATCTTGATTATTATAATACTCCTGAATGGATGGGAGAGAAACTTTATAAGGAATATCAAGAGTATATGGACAAACAAGATAAATATATGACTGGTTTTTATAGTAAAGACATTAGTGGTTCTACTGAAGAATCCTTTGATGTTGTAACTATAAGTGAAATATTTACCGCTGGGAATATACAAGAGTTCCATGTGCAAAGTATGCAAGAAGAATTTAATGTTAATGGTGTTGTTGAATCTCACGAGATAGATAAGATTGATTATGAAGATGAGGTTAGTGGCGTAATTGAAGAATTAGAAGTTTTTAGTAGCAACGACACATTCCATGAACCAGAAATGAATGTTGAGACAATAACTGCTCAGGAAGACGTTGCAACTTTCACTTTTAATGGTTTATATACATTTACTCTTCCAGAAGAATTTAATTTAAATGAAAATAGTATTGTAAAAATTAATGGTAAAGCAATAAGCAAATCAAGTTATAGTCAAGGATTACATACTATTACAATTACTGAAGAATCATTATTGTCTACTGGAAGTTCAATTGTAATAACAACATGTGCAAATAAGTACGTTATTGAAAGCGCAATTACAAGTAAAAGTAAATTAACTGTTAATGGTACTCGTGAATTGTTACCATCGGAATATTCTCAAACACAGGAAGGTACGAAAAAATATTTGACAATCTCTGTTTTGCTGAATGTTGGAGATGAAATAAAAATTAGAACCCCTAGTGGAGATATTCAAACGGAATTTACATTATCCAATCCAGAAAATTATAAAATAGTATCTGTTAAAGTGGATAATAATCCTATTGATACATACACAATAAATGGAAAAATTCTTACCATAACAGACACTTCTATTTTACAATACGGAAGCACTATTATTGTAGAATATATTCAAAATAGTTTCAATTTGGAAAAACTTAGAGAAAAAGTTATTTCTATAAAAATAAACGATACGGAAATAAATACGTTTCAATACCATCTGTCTGATAGAAAATTAACTATTACAAATGCGGAATTGTCTGTAGGAGATACAATTGAGGTTGAGTCAATAGATACACATTTTGATTTGTCAATGCATCAAGATAAGACTATAGTGCTTGTTAGTGTTAATGGCATAGAACGTTATGATTATCAACTTAATAACAACATCTTAACAATAGACAATCTTACTGTTGGAGATAAAGTTGTTGTGAAGTTGGTGAATAACAATTTCATTGTTTCACAAAATGGGAATAAAATATTGGATGTTAAAATTGATTCAAATAAAATTGCCAGTGACGATTATGTGTTGAATGGAAACACCATAACAATTAATAATTTAAGTGCATTATATTCTGGAGAACAAGTTTCAATAGAGATGATTGCGAAATCTTTTACTTTAAATCAAACGAAGGATAAAATCATTTCTATTATTGTTGACGGAAGAGAAATAACTAATGAGAATTATAAATATAGCAATAACACGCTAATTATTTCTCCAGAGAAGCTTACATTAAATAGTGATGTTGTTGTAGAGTCTATTGATATTCATTTTAATGTTAGAGATTTTGTTGGTAATGTTGACTCCGTATGTATTTTACATCATGGCGCAACAAAAGAAATAGAAACAAATGACTATAGATATAGTAATAATAAGTTAATTGTTGATGATGAGCAATTGAGGAAAGACGATATCGTCCTATTTAAAACTATCAATAATAGTTTTAATGTATCTAATAATCAAAAAATTTTAACTTCTGTAAAAATTAATGGGAACGTTACCGAAAAATACAAGTTTGCTAGTGGGATATTGGTTATTGAAGAAAAGCTGCATGTAGGTGATGAAATTGTTGTTGAGTTTTTTGACAATCATTTTGAGCTAAAAAATGATATTGGCATAAGCTATGTTGTTGAAAAGAAATCCTTTGATTCTACACAATCTGAAACACTATCAGAACAAAAAGGCGAGTATGAATATAACAAAACTAAAAAAACATTAATAGTATATGCTCCACTTAAAAATGGAGATAAAATTATTGTTAAAACAATTGACTCTGAGAACGCTTTGTATGTTGTTGAGTCTGGTGCTGGTGCAGGGCAAATATTAAGAGACGATGTTAAGCCAACACTGATATCTTATACTCCAAAAGTAGGAGATTATGTTGTTAAAGTAGAAGGATATACAGAGCTATTAAAGGAATTATATAAGTTAATAGATAAACAGTTGACTGTTGAAAATTCTGTCCCAGACGAATATAAAATAACTGAAAAAATATTAAGCCCAGATAACTTTAATGAAGCAGGTCGTTATCTGCCAGAACCTAGCGTAGAAATGCTTGGTGAAGTTTATAAAATAATAAACCAAGATAGTAATGGGAACACTGTCGCTTGTAAGTATTATATTTGCAAGATAAAGTTAGAAGTGACTAAAGACGAATCAACTGGAAAAGAAAAACAAAACTATGTATACGTTTGGAGCGAGGAACAGTTATCTTTTGGAGATGAAGGTATAAATTCTCTTAAAGAAAAAGAAGCGATCTATTCATCTATTCAGGATGTGCAAATTGCTGCAGAATGGGATAAAAAGCCGGAAGATAGCGATGAGAATAAAGCATATAAGTCGAATTTAGATAAGCTCAAAGGGGTAAAAAAAGAACTAGAAAACAAATTAAACGAGGTTGATAACATTCAAAAAGATATTGAAAAGTTGTCTAAAAAGAAAGATGCTATTTCTAGAGATCTTGATATTAATAAGAATTTCGCTCCAGACAGTTTAGATAGATTGTCTCTATTTATGAGAGAAGATGAATATTCTGATGATTGTTTCTGTGTTACAGAAATTGATACTGATATAGATAAAATAAACACACAAAAAGAATTATTGGTTGCTGGGCAAAAAGAATTAAGAAAAATGTCCCAGCCAAAATTGTCTTTTTCTGCTTCGATGAAGAACATTTATGCAATGCCAGAGTTTGCTCCAATATTGCATCAATTTGCTCTTGGGAATTTTATAAAAATTAAAATGAGATCCGATTTTATTAAGAAGGCAAGATTGCTTGAAGTGCAATTAAACTTTTCTGATTTAAGTAATTTCTCATGTACATTTGGAGATTTATTGTCTGCAAAAGACCAAGGAGATATACACGCTGATTTGCTATCACAAGCAGTTAGTGCTGGCAAGGCTGTAGCAAGTGGATCTTCTTATTGGCAGAAAGGATATGATGTTGCTACTGCGATTGAAGCAAAAATCAGACAAGGTTTAATTGATGCGACGACTTCTATTAAGTCTAATTCTGCTGGTCAGGATATATCTTGGGACAATTATGGCATCCATCTTCGTAAAGTTGTTGACGGAGTATTAGATAAACATGAGGGCTGGATAACAAATAATAAGTTTTTATATTCTGATGATAATTTTGAAACTACAAAATCAGTATTTGGCAATTATACTATCAATGGAGAGTCGTTTTGGGGTATTCTCGCTGGTTGTGTTAGTGCAGGGTTAATTGAAGGTAGTCACATAATTGGCGGAGAAATTTGTATCGGAGAGCAAGGAGATGGCACATACGCTTTTAAAGTGGCAGAAGATGGAACAGTCACTATGAATAAAGGTGATGCGGCAGACAAGCTATCATATTTCAGCTTTGATGGCGATAATGGTTTAGTTGTTGGCGAAAACAACGGTTCTGGAGAATATTTCTCAAGAGTCTCTGCACAAAGAATTGAATTCTGTCGTAAGGCGAGAATTATAACAGTAGATTATGAACCAACACAAAGCAATAAATATAATAATTATGATTATATTTTATATATCCACCAAGAAAACAATGATACTTATTACGACTATTATAAAAATCCAGATTTTTTGTCTGCCCAATATAAGCCGATAAGTTCAATTGGTGAAAATTTTGAAGATCCAGAAATTAAATTTGGTATTCCAATTACTTATTTTGCGAATGATACTGCATACATGAAACAAGCAGAAATTGAGGGTAGTTTAAAAGTTGGCACAGAAGAAAAACTATCATCTATTTCTTTAGGCAATTTTAAACTTCAAATAGAAAGCAATGGAAGCTTATCTATTGTGGCAATACAATAATATGGAGGTGATATGTTATGGCGACTGCATCAAGTGGCGCGTTTGAGACAAGTGTATATGATGTTGGTGATGCATTCCCAAATAGAATTAGAGTAGAATGGTCTTCTTCTCAAAGTGTTGCAAATAATACATCAACCATATATTGGACTGTTACATCTGCTGGTGGATATGGTGGTCACTGGGTTATGGCTGGCCCAATAACTGTTAGTATTGCAGGAGTTACTGTTGTGAGTCGAGCTGACAGGTTTAAAATGCATGTCGGCCAAACGTTAGGTTCAGGAAGCTTTACTTTAACGCACAATTCGGATGGCAAGCAATCATTCTCCGCGTGGGCAGAGGCAGCTATTTATACTTATGCCATTAGTAGCACAAGGTATGATTATTATGTTGAATTGCCTCAAATTCCAAGAGCTTCGAATGTTTTTATATTATATGGCAATACAATTGGATCTCAAATAGATATTGGAATATCAAGAGCTGTATCTTCTTTTACGCATACATTGACATGGCGTTTTGGTGGTAGAACTGGCACAATTGCCGAAAGTTCTTCTAGCGCATCTATCACATGGACTCCTCCATTAGATCTGTCGAGTCAAATACCAAATTCGGAATCGGGGGCAGGGACATTAACATGTATAACATATAATGGAAATACAGAGATTGGAAGAAAATCTATTAGTTTCACATTGAAAGTTCCATCATATATAGGGCCTTCTATAAACAAATTTGAACCGTCAATTGTTCCAGTTGATATAAAAAATTGTGGGTTATATGTAAAAAATCATACTGCCGTTAAATGGGATGTTACTGCATATGGGTCTTATGGGTCAACAATAAAAAAATGCACAATTAGTGGGCAAAATTTATCATATACGTTTACAAACACTTCGACATCGTATACTAGAACAAGCGAAACATTAACAATATCTGGAGAAAAAATTTATACTGTTACTGTTACTGATAGTCGTGGTAGAACTGCTAGTAAAACTGGCAGTATTACTATATGGGATTATAACTCACCAGTCATTACTTCAGCCAACTCATTCCGAAGTAATGCCGATGGAACATTGAACGGATCTGGAGAATATGTAACTCATAAATTGACGGCTTCGTTTTATACATTACAAGGCAACAACACTATTAAAATTGAAGTCTTTAATAAAGAGAGCTCAAATCCTACGTATTCGAAGAATAGTGTTATAATAAAAAACGACTCAGACGACAAGACTATTAATTATAGCTATACTTATCCTGATAGTTCCTTCAAAGCAGATACAAAATATGATTTCAAAATTGTGATTTCAGATAGTATTGGGCAGTCTTCAACAGTTTATACGCATGTTGGCACAAAGAATGTTCCAATAAATATCGCCAGTGATAATAGCTCAATTGCAATTGGTAGTTTTGCACAAAAACAAGATGACAACAAAGGGTTATTTCGATGTGAATGGGCAGCAAGTTTTGCTTCGTCTCCACAAGTGGATTCTGATAGAAATTTAAAGCGAAACATTGATGATATTGGTATTGATATCATTGACAAGCTAAAACCAGTCCAGTATGTGTTAAAGAATGACGATTCTGATACAATACATTATGGATTTATCGCACAAGATGTAGAGCAAGTACTATTAAGTTCAAATGAATCAAAACAGAAAACGGGAATTGTTCATTATGACGAAGATGAAAGTACAAAAGAACATAAAAACTATTCATTAGCCTATGACGAGATTATCCCATTGTTAGTTAAAAAATGCCAAGAACTTCAGCGCGAGATTGATATATTAAAAGGAGAATAAATTATATTGTTTGGAGTGATATAAACAATGATAGATTTAATTACAAACATATCCAGCCTAATAAGCGGGATTATGGTAATCGTTGCGTTCTTGGGCGTTATGATTAAACCAATAAGAAAAAAAATAGAAACATGGCTCAGAAACACAACAAATGCCGAGGAGCTAACTAATACAATGAAAGCTCATACGAAGCAGCTTAATAATTTAGAATACAAGATTGACCAGCAAGAAACAAAAAGCAAGAAAGCCGACGATCAGATTATTAATCATCTAAAAGATGTTGACACAAGGCTGAATAACGTTGATTCTAAGTTGTGTACGCTTGACAATAGAGTCTTTGAAAATGAGCGGGATCGGATCAAGGCGGAGTTGTCTGAATGCGCGTCTAGATGTGCTCGTGGAATAAAATTGTATCCAGAAGAAAAGATCCACATTGATGAAATCTATTCTAAATACAGTAATGAGTTACACTGTAATTCAACTGGCTCTGAGTTTTATCACGAAATTATAAAATATTATGAAGACCAAGAATGGTTAAAAGCTTGACAATGCAAAATTATTATGGTTAAGAAAAGCAACACAAATTTGGTGGTGTGATTATCATTCGGAACCAAGCAAAATCACTAAAGCATAAAGGAGTACGGTATTTACCGTACTCCTTATTTTTTTGCCTTATTCTTTTTTTCGATGACAAGAAATTTATTACCAATTCTTACGGATGGAAAATCTTTACGTTTTACTATATTATATACAGAATTAATACCGATTAATCCTGGGCGTTGTTTATTTAATTTTTCATACAATTGTTTTACTGTTATATAGTTCATATTATAACTCTCCTGCTATATTTCATAGTATATAATTGAATTTTGATAAATAAATATGTCGGTAATGTAAGATTACACTACCGACATGTTGTTATTTAATTTTGTACATTTATATGCACTTTACGATTAGAAATCATCATTACAAGAGACACACTTATCTTGACACTCACATGAAGTAGTTGTGGTGCAATTGTTGTATAAAGTTGTGAGCACAGAATCTGTAAGAGGATATCTCGTTTCGTCATCTGTCTCATGCGTTTCTGTGACTGACTTTCTCGTCAACTTGCCGTCTTTGTCATATTCATAAACAGTTTCTACAATATTGCGCTTAATCATTTTTTAGCTCCTCCTCTACAATTGTTTTAAGAACTTTGTATGCTTTATCAAAATTAACATTTGAAATTGCGTAATCAAAATCATCTCGCATTATCATTTCTGTGAACTGTTCATTCTCATTAAAACAACGCTTATAGAATGTTAGTGCATTATCTTTTCGTCCATTAATAGCTCGTTCTTCACGAACTTCATCTGGTACGTGAATGTATATGGTCACAAATCGAACATCAGAAAGGTCAAGTGAGAGATTGTTCATATACTCTATCCCTCTATAGTCGATCACATAAAAATCTGAATCTAGTAATTGCTGCTTTGTTGAGAAATATTCATAACCAGATATGCACGTATAAGCAATCATTTGATCTTTATACTGAGCTACTTCATCTGGTGTAATAAATGTATGAGTATCTCCCTCTCCATCTCTACGAGCGCGGGTCGCATATGATTTAAGCTGTCTATATCCATGTTCTTTGCATAGCTTGTTAACGAGTGAGTCTTTTCCAGACCCACTCTTGCCAACAATTAGGAAAATTGTGTGCATATTTATCACTCCTTGTCACGAAGAATTAGATTAAGAATTACGCCGACAATCAGAGCTAGTGCAGTTGCAGAGAATGATATTATTTGACCACCAACAACTAGTCCACTGATTCCAAGAGACAAAACTGCAGATACTATAATCAGATTCTTCTGTACATTAAGATCTACTTTCTGTAGCATCTTAACACCAGAGCATGCGATAAAACCATAAAGAATAATAGCCGCTCCTGCAAATACACAGCTTGGAATTGAAGCGATAAATGCTTGAACTGGAGCAACAAATCCAAGTAGTCCAAGTAGAACTGCTGCTGTTGCTGTCACACATACAGATGCTACACGACTGAATCCAATCGTCGCTACACTTTCTCCGTAACTACATGAGCCAAGACCACCAAAGCATGCACTAATTAAATTGCCTAATCCTTCACCAAAGAAAATCTTCCCAAGTCCAGGTTTTGCATAAAGATCTACTCCGATGATTCCGCCTAGTGCTGCATGGTCACTGAGAGCTTCCATACAAGCAGATACAGTATATGCTATAAACATAACAGCTATAGGGATAATAGTACTCCATTCAATTGCTCCCCAATGAGTAAAAGCAAAATCTGGCATTTGTACAAATTTAAGATTATTAAATACGGAAAAGTCTACAAGTGCACACACTCCTGTAACTGTAAGTAGTACGGAGATTGCATATCCAATTAATATACCAAGCAAAAATGGCAGTATTCTCACAATGCCTTTAGCATAATGAGAAATAAGTGCAATAGAGAATGTTGTAATTAGTGCCACAACGATTCCCCACTGCCCAGTTTCTCCAACATAGCCAGAAATGAATCCCATTAGATTCACTCCAATTACTGTTGTTACAGCGCCAATAAGGGCTGGAGGGAACACCTTGTAAATTGATTGATATGGAATTTTAGTGAAGATAAATCCCAAAATGCAATATACAATACATGCCGTTAAACCTCCAATTGATATACCAGTATAACCACCTACACCAAGTGCAAATAATACTGGTGCGACGAAGGCTCCGCTGTTACTTAAGAACATAGGAGATTGGCCTTTAGTTATAAAGATGTAAATCAATGTTGAAAGTGCTGCACCTATAAGTGCTCCAGACGTAGCAACTCCACAAATGTTTGCAATAAGCACTGTGGCAACGAACACAGACAATACCATTTGCACTCCAAAGAGTATCATTTTTCCAAACGGCGGATTGTCACCAATTCCATAAATCATATTGTTCAATTGTTATCAATTCCTTTCAATGTTTGTTTATTAATCTCGATGTAGTTTTCTGGGATAGTATTATATTTTACATTTGACCATATGTACCCATGTCCTAAACTTTGAGTGCCATTACAACAATTACATATTGGCTCTATATCATGCAATCCTAATGAATTAGCTGCATCAATATATGAATTAAATTTCGCAATTAAATGTCTTGATTCTGGATTATATTGATATACAATTGCATCGTTTCGTCTATATGAAGTCAATAAATTTTCTCTAATAATAGGCTCTTCTCCTTCTTTGGCTAAGTAATAGCCATTGCAACAAACATATCCACTTTTATGCATTACATAAGAGCTAATTGCTGCAGTTGTAATACCAAAATATTTAGCCGCTTCAATTCCATTTTTAAATGTTAAACAAAGCTTTTTGTCTTTATTATAAGCACAAATTGGAATTCCGTAATCAGGAGGTGTATATGGATCTATTTTGTCGTTTAGTCCTAATCTCCACATTGAATTACAACACAATCCATTTCGTTCTATGGCTTGTCTAATGGCTGAAGCACTAACGCCTAATATTCTACCAGCATATGCTATAGTGTAATAACTATTAATTTTATTGCCTTTTAAGTCGTATTGAGATACCCAATTAATTCTATGAGCCCCTCGCCCAGCCCTGTCAATATTATACCCTAGAGGGGCATAACATTGACCATTATACACATCTTCTGCCCAATATCGTTCTTTAATAAAAAGTTCTTCTCTGCTACATTCTTCTAGTATTTCATATGAAAAATTATCTTTCCCATATTTCTGTATCGCTGCATCTATAACGGATTTGTGGCAATGTCCTGTTCCAATTTGATGCTCATAAAATCTATAATTAACATCAATTGATTGTCCAATATAAAATTTTCCAGACAATAAATTGGTTATCTTATATACGCCAGTGATAATTGGCCCAGTTTTAACCTTCCCCATAGGCATTCAATGCAATTCGTAACTGCTCAATAACTTCGTCAACACTTGAGCACATAACTCCATACCTTTTAAGCATACCTACAAGCAAAAGGTTTAAATAACTAAACTGTGACTCTGCGAATTCATGAAGTGCTTCTACTTTTGCATCCATAACTGTACGAGAGCATTCTCTTGTATCAGTATAAAGTGAAATAATTTTTTTATTTGTAGTCCCAGTCTTTTCAATTTCTTCTTGACACATTCTCGCAAAATATGCACATTCACAAACTGTTCCAATGCCCGGAGTGTCTCCATCTACGATTGCTACAACAATATCGTCATGGTCAAGATTTTGTGTAAAATCTCCATAGGCGATATCTTCAGCCTTCGCACATTTTGTCTTATCGTTAATGCTGGTGTTACGCTGACTTACGTATAGCTCAATTTCAGGAAATTCTTGTTCAATTCTTTGTGCCACTTTTTCATTGTAATCTCTCCAGCATTCTGCAAAAATTTGTGAGGCCAGATATACTCTAATCTTTTTCTTCATATTACCTCTCCTTATCTTATCGGTCATTATTTGTCCAATATTCACTTATTACTACTCCCAAGCATTCCTGCGCCGCGCTCAGTCTTAAGATTTGTAATATAGTCTACATCGACTTCTTCGATCTCTACTTGAGGGATTTCTTCTACAGCGAATTGTGCAACAGCCTTGCAGTATGGAACACGAATGAAATCTTCTTCCTTTGTAACTTCTGAAACATTTTTAGTAATTTCGATTGGAATGTCATTGCCATTATATAGCGCTACAAACCACTCTCCTGTAAAGTTAGAATCAATCTGTCCAGCCATAACAAATAGTGCAGACTTCGTGTTGCTGCCTCGTTCTCTAAACCCAATGCGGTAATTGCTATCAAAAGTACTACAGATTCCTGTTGGAATTAGCTTAACTGTATGAGGCTGAATCGCAACAGATTCTTCATCGAAACAAACATAAAGGTCATAGCATCCATCCCCCTGTCGCTTACTAGGAATCTTTGCGCCATGTCTTGTCTTTGCAAACTTAATGTGTGCGTTCATCAGCAAGCCCTCCATTACCAAAACCAAATTGGACTCTTGCCATTAAAGATATAATTTAGATAATAGAAGCTCTTATTGATGCGGAAAGTACCATAATCCTCAAGATATTTCTTGATCTCATTATCTACATCTGTTAGCATTTTTTCAATAGTTTCTGCACGATTCTTCTTCGCAGCTTCGATCTTTTTATTTCTCTCTTCCTTTTCAGCATCCTTCCTCTGCTTAACGATTGAGCTAAGTCTCTTGTATTCTTCAGATGCCGCCTTAAGTTCCTCTTCTAGTTCCTCAATTGTCTTCTCTCTTGTAAGATCACCCATTATTCATTACTCCTTTATTATAATTTTGTATTGTTAATCTTTTGTTGCGATAAAGAGACCACAATGGCACTCTCCTTCAATTCCTTGCTCAACTTGGTGGCGGAACTCTGCACATTGACATTTAGTGCTTGCATCTCTAAACGGTTCCAACACGCAAGGGCAATACCCGCCAGTTTCTTTTAATTGCTGTCTGGCAATTGCAACTATCTCTTTATCCGGGTTAAGTTTGATTTTCATTAAGATATCCTCTCTGCATATTGGTTATCACTTGCTAATGTAATACCAAGCACATCATCATATCTACTTGGACGATTAGGTATGTACCTACCAAATTTGACTATAATATTTGGATATTGTTTAAACCATTTAATTTTATCTTCAATTTCATTTTTATAATATCCAGTATATATTACAATATCATCCTCTTTATATTTTCTTAAAGTATGGATTAATTCTTTCAATTCTTCCCAACTATCACATGGTTCAAGTCCTCCACATACTAATGCAGATATCATAGGATTATTAACATATCTTTTAATAATCTCTTCAATAGGTGTTTCAACATTTCGGGAAACGGCAAGTGCACTATTTTGACACACAGATTCCCCACATTCTTTATCACACTTAAATGAACAATTTGGGAAGATAATAAACATTGATACCTTTTTATAGTTTACAATGTCGCATTCATTAAGTCCTTTGAGTTTCATTAATTTTAAATCCTTTCAGCCAAATTGATTTACTTTAATTTGATTTTTTCGAATTGGATAAATATCTTTATCTCTTCTAAAATTACGGCCTTGGTTTATTTGTGAAATATTACTTTTGGTCGTATTAAATTTTTCTGCAATTTCTGAAAAAGTTAGTGTGGAATTTAATAAATCATTTTTAATTCCATCAGCTTCTTCTTCGGTTAATTTTTGACGTCCTTTTTTTATTCTTATGGGATATGTTTGCCAATCTATTTTATGTGAATATCCATGGTTGATATCCGCTATAATTTTATCAGTAAGACCATATTTTTTTGAAATTTCTCTGTCAGACATTTTGTTCTGTTTTAAATCATTTATAATTAATGGGACGATTGCTGTTGGAACCTTGTTTTTAAAATTATCTTCGCCAATCATGATGGGAGAAGGGCCACCTTTAGAAATATTATACCCATTAGGGAAAAGGGAATTATAATACTGTATTAATTCCCTTTCTCTATTGTCGAAATCCTCTGTCCACTCTAATATTTCAAAAGAAAAATTGTTTTCTCCATATTTGTGGATTGCATTATGAATTGGATAATTGTCTATCTGATTCTTTGCAGCGTTACAGTGTTGCCAGTACCTTTTATCTGGATGAACTGATTGTCCGATATAGCATTTTCCATTGATTAAATTAGTGATTTTATATATTGCCTTCTTCATCAATTGTCAACCATTCTCTTAAATTATATTCTGCTTTTCGTTCTTTTGAATATGTCTTGACTGGTACAAAAAATCCTACAATGCGGCTATATTCAGTATGTACAGGTTCTCCACATTCAGGGCAAACTTTACCAAAGAAAGCATGATTATTTTTACAAGCTTGAATTTTATTATTAAAAGCGAAATATGTTACACCTTGATCACTAATATAATTAAACATGTTCCATGCTTGTTCAAAATTACTAAATGGAGCTTCGAGATTACAATGAAGTATTGAGCCTCCATTACAGAAACCATCAAATAACGCAGCTACACGAATTCTTTCTTGCATAGTTGTTTTAATGCCAAGAGGCATAAACTGATTCCCATAAAGAGGGAGATCATCTATTACTTCATTAGGATAAAAGAATTTATCTTTTTTCATTAACTTTGCTGCCGCAGATTCTCCTGGAATTTGCTCTAAATTCACCTGATAGTCTTTATCTTTAGAAAACTCTGATTTTGTTTCATGAATGACATCAAAAATTTTTTTGCCAAACAATTCTGCCTCATGAGTATAGAATGTATTTCCAAACTCATCAGTACGGACATACCCAAATGTCTTCATTGTTTCATAAATCCCAAGAAAACCTATAGTATTATAAAGATGTTCAAAGTCTACAAGACCAAGTGTAAAGTTTTTAAGTAATCCCTTTTCAACATTGCGACGAATAATATATCTCACTCTGTCGAGAGCCTGAAGATCAATAATAACCAACTTCTTTAAAGCATTAAGATATTCTTCTTCTGTTTTGTTTTCAAGAGCAAGACGTGCCAGATTTATTGTAGAGACTTTGACACTTCCGACCTTTAACGCCGTTCCACCAATAGAATTAAAATATCCAATGTCTTCAATATTACTCTTTAAACGGCAACAATTACTTAAACTTGTTACTGATTTATCCACAAAAAGATTAGAATCATTCCATTTCATGTTGTGTTTTATTGCCCAACGAGCGAATTCCTCGTCTACACATTTCCCATCTTGTTTAAGGATACTAATAGAAGACACAGGAAATGTCATCATATTTTTGCTACGAATTTCACTCATTGTCTCCATGTACAACTTTTGAAAATCCATAATTCCTTCAATTTCATCTATCATAAATGAACCATCAGGGAACTCTGAACCCCCAAATAATGCTTCAAGATATGGATGGTCAAATACCGAAGTGTTGGTGAATGCTGACTGAATTCCACCACGCAAAAATGGCTGGTTAAGCGCATAAATAAGTCTCTGAATATGCTGTTTTGCATATGTAATAGGGTCTTTAGTATAATATCCATTCTTCACATCTCTATCCCAAAAATAGTACATATATGGGATAAGATTTGGAAGACCTACTGCTCCAGAACTGCGGTTACAAGTATAACTAACAAATTCTTTTACAAAATCTATAAACGTACCAAGATGTTTAGGAGCTTCTGCATTAAAATTTTCTATAAAGAAAAGTCCTTTTTCCGCGAGGTCTTTAAGATCATAAGCAAAGCAATAATGAACAAAAGAAGTAGAAGGAAAATCATGCATGTATAAATGCCCATCCCACTCTGCTCTCATCCAATCATTCGCTGCTTTAAAACCGTACTCCTTATTAAGTTCGTGATATATTTTATTGAACGCAAGTAACTTTTGATGAGGTTTCGGCATCTCTCCCATTAATGTTACTATATCTTTCTGTCCCACATTAGCGTTGCCGTCAATTGATGCATCAGCAACTGTCTGTTTGTCAACGAAATTATCAATAAAATCAGTATAACTAAGTTGTTCGTCTGCGAATCCGTTAATTGCAGCCATTTCAGTGCCATACTCTGCCATTAGCTTATTAAATTGCGTAGTAAAATTTTTATTTAATTTGATATTAATTTCCATCCTATCACTGCCCCTTTATCCATTCGTTTGCTTCTTTGAAATCCATCAAAACTCCATCAACTTCTAGCTTAGGGACTTCTTTAAATCCCTTTTCAAGCATTGCATCCTCATCGTCGAATAACTCAAATTCAATGCCCTTGTTCTTAAGCTTCTTTTCAATAATACAGCATCTTGGACAATGAGTGCTATAAAGTGTTATCATAAGCACAACTCCTTTCAAATATAAAATAAATTATGCATTAATATTGATTGTCCTTATAAATGGCATCAACCTGTGCAACAATCTCTTCCCAATTGTGAACTCTATAAATCCCATAAGCATCATCGTGAATGCTCTGATTCCAGGGTCTATCTAATAGCACTCGATCAACAAGAGGGTTTGTAGAGATGAGATTTTCTGCGCAATCATCTACAAGGACATCAACATGTAGCAATGACTTGTTATGAATACAAATGATACGCTTCTCGTCAATAAACGGAAAGTTTTTCATAAACCAGTCAATCTTCCAGTTAAAATTAGTATGATGCGTTGCTGTTGCTACATAAACATCATACCCACTATCAATAAGTTTTTTCACTCCCCATTGCGAATCTGGAGCAGGAGACAGAGAGTCCCACAACTCTTTTTTTAGGAACATAGCAGTTAAAGCCTCTGCATCTTCAAATGGAAGACACTTATAGAAATCATAGTCAGTAAAAGAATCCAATGCTAATTGAGTGCCATGTTGCGCGTTATAAAGCTCAAGTGTTTTCTCGATGAGGTTATTCAACACCTCATCACAATCTAGAGCTACAGTAAACTTATGCATAGTTTCCTCCTATAATTTTGTATTGCTTATTCTTCTTCATTTTTTACATCAACGATATTGCCGTTATCATCTACAGCCTTGTTAAGGCTGACCGCACAGAAATTGCTAATCTTTTTAATCAATCTTTTATAATCATTTGCTGACTTCTTGCCCGGTTGCTTCTGGAACTCTGTAATGTATTGAAGTACAACGCCACAGATTGCTTTTGAGCCATTGAGCAAAGCCGCCATTCGCACCTTCTCTAGCTGCGTTTTAATTGCTTCTTTAAGAGCATCGTCTGTCATTTCTGCCGATGGATGGCTCTGCTCCTCCATGCTATTAGTCTGTTCGTAATTGTTGTTCTCGTCCATATGCTCACTTCCTTTCTTTTAATTACGTGCTAATTATACCACAATAATTTAGTATTGTCAATAGACTGATTTTGTTCGTTTAATTTTTTCTAGCCATACTGTATATGGTTTTACTCGTTCAACAAACAAATGATCGTCTTCCTTTCTTCCAAGGATCGCAAGGCACTTGCCCTTTGCAATGAGGCCGAAATATTCTTTTAACTGTTTGCTCCAAATGGTTGCTTCAATAATTCTGTCAGAAGTAATTAAGTCTAAATATGCAAATTGATTATTGTTTTTATCTTTCTTGCGTTTAATGTCTGATATTACACATAATACAACTGTTTTTTCTCCATTTGGAGCATCATCCCAGTTGGCATTAATTAAATCTACTCCTTCTTGTAGTGGATTATCTGTCAAAAACATTGATAGACTTTCATACTCCCATAGGAATGGATCTTTTGCATATTTTTGTTTGAAGTCTTCCATATAAGCTTTATATTTTTGCTCTTGCTCTTTATCAAACTTTTCTTTGCGCTTTTCATTATACAATTGCAATACAGTCTCTTTATCTACTTTTTTGCCAACCTTATAGTCATCTACGTTAATGTCCCATTCAATCAAAAGTTTTGCTTTCGTCCCATATGATTGAACTGGCTTATATTCTTTTCTCTCATATGATAAAGACGCATATCTTTTCATTAGCTTCATTTTATTAGAAGTCGGAAATGCACCTGCTTTTATTAAAGCAATTGTAGCAGACTTGTCTGGAATTTTTGATATATAATCATTAAAGCTGCTATATGGTTGATTCTCAATAATTTTAGTGATGACCGATTCGCCAATGCCTTTTACTGCTCCAAATCCAAAAAGTATTTCTTTTGATTCTGGCTTGGCCTTAAATGAAAGTGCAGACTCATTAATCTTGGGAGGTAGAACTTTAATACCCATCCTGTTGCAATCTGTAATAATAATGCTAAGTTTTGAAGTATTATCTGATTTTGCAGTCAAAAGTGCAGTCATGAATTGTACTGGGTAGTACACTTTAAGCCATGCTGTAAGATAAGATAATAGGCTATACGCCACTGCCTTTACCGCACATAGTTTCCTATGCCACTGTATGTGTTGCGGTCTGGACTATCCCTTTATCTCAACATACGAGATATTCCATTATAGTCTCTGAAGGTTCACTGTGTAGTTTGTTATATTTTCGTGACATTCCAAATGGCTTATTATATACAAGGAGTTTTAAAATTTCTAAATTGTGTTGAAGTGAAGTTCTAATTTGCCATACGTCAGGTTCTTTATGTATATTTACATCCATCATATACAGTTTATTTTCTAAAGTGCTTTTAATCCATAAAGCCATATCGTATGACGCAGTACAAATGTAAAATTCTTTTCCGTCTTTTCTTATCCATCCGTCGCCATCAATCATTCCACGTATAATATAAGGGATATATTTTTGTTCATTTTCTTCTAAAACAAATCCTTGCAATGTTTTTGTCTTGCGATTAATTATTCCAAATCTTTTTAACTCAGAAACTAATTTTGGATTGTTTATAATCAATCTATGTCTAATTTTTCTATTTCCGTCACGATTATATGATTTATAAGGTTTTTGAATTGTAGATGAAATAAATTTTATACAATCTTCATCTGTTAAATCTAATCCAACAGTATTATGCACGACATACCCATCAGTCAAAAGCAGCCCAAGAAAATAAGCTTTGAATTCAGAATCAATAATTTCCATAGAAAAATACTCATACGGTTTGTGCATCATAACTTCTTCTCTACTTGAACGCACCCTATATCCATATTTTTTAACTTTATCTGTTATAGACTTTCTTGTTTTAAAATTGTATTTTTCCATTAGTGATCTTGTAGAAACTCCATTTAAATATTCTTCTACTATTTTCATTTCCATGTCGTTTGAATATTTCTTTTTACTCATATTTTATCACCTCCTTATATGAATTTAAAACTACACAATGCTTCCCTGCTGATTGCCCAATCCATATGATTTTTAAACCATCACACTTGAAGTTTCCAACTATGTTGTGGTTCATATGGCTCTAAGGGGTTTCCAGCAATTTAGGAAATTTTTTATACTATATCACTATAGCAGGACACACAAATTTTTATGTCCACGGTTAAAGCTATATTCTGCCTGTTTTGAAAGCAAAGCCCATACATCTTTAATCTGTTGCTCATCCCAGTCTTTACTTTTTAATCCAATAGAAAAGTCATCATACAAAGATGCCATAACATCTTTCTTCTTTTTGCCGATAGCTCTACGTGCAACATCCTGACGTTCTTCTGGGAAACCAGCATATGCAAATAGATGCAACGCATCTTCTTGATACAACAGAATAGAATGCGTAGTTTTAAACAGCTCGTCCAAGTCTGGATGAATGCTCTGAATGCACTCTGGATGAAGCTTGTTCTTACAATATTCTGGGAAGCTATCTTTTGTGCCAGGTCTATTGCTTGCATTTACAGCAATTACGTCTTCAATGTTGTCTGCATGTGCAGCGATACTCATTGTTCTTGCTTCTTGTGATTCGAACTGAAAAATGCCTACTGTATTTCCTGAATTATAAACTTCATCAAAAACTCTTTTATCATCTAGATCAAGATGGTTAATATCTACGTCTTTCCAAGTCAACCCAGCAAGTTTGAGAGTATCGTCAATAATATCAAGGGTTTCAAGTCCAAGCAAATCTTCTTTAACCAGTCCCATACCGCCATCTGTGTCCTGACATATATGCATCTCAAATTGAGCCATTACATTTTTTTCATTATCCAAACACAATGGTGTATAATGTAGAATTGGTTTTGGAGTTAATAGTGTCCCAGAGGCGTGTCTTCCTCTTGATTTTGGTAATCCTTCCAACTCCATAACATATTTAAACCACAATGGAAATTGTTTATAAACTTTGTCTAGTTTTTCGTTTTTACCAACAAGCTCTTTTAGATGCACTTCTTTTTCAACTTCTTCACCAAGATCACTTAATGTTTTTACAGTGGGCACCATCTTAGTTACTTCATCTCTAAGAGAATATGGGATTTGTCCAAAGTATGGGCTATCCTGTTTTTCATTCAATACCTTACCAATATCACGAACTGCAACTTTAGTGGATAGTGTATTAAATGTAGCCATTGGTGCAACATGGTCTTCCCCAAATATATCACACAAAGCTTGAACCGCCTCTTGTCTTCTTGCTTTAGATAAGTCGAGGTCAATATCTGCAGCAGAGCCTTTTCTACCAAGGTTTGCGAATCGTGCAAAGTCAAGCCCAAATTTTACGCTATCTACTTGAGTGATGTTAAGCATAAATACGCACAAACAATTAGCGGCTGAACCACGACTGTACCCTCTAGGAATACCACGTCTATCACATTCATTACAAAATTCATACTGAATTAAAAGATAGTTTAGAAAGTCAAGTTCTTTCAATATAGGAATTTCTGATTCAATTCGGCTTCTTCGTATATCTTGCTCTTCTTTTGACATGTGTCCGAATTTTTCATCAAACGTAGAATATACCAGATATCTAAAATAGGACTCTGTGTCATATCCATCTGGGATGTGAGCTTTTGGCATAATTGTACCTTTGTTGAGTTCATAGTCAATATTGTCGTCAACCATGTCTGCAATCTTTACAGATTCATCAATACCTTGTTGGATAACTCTATCAAGATTCCAATCTCCAAGATAATTAAAAATATCTTTTTCATTTTGTAAATGGCATCCAAGATATGTCTCTCCTGCTTCTCTACCCTCTCCAATTTCTACAAAGATAGAATGTGTGTCAAGCTGGTCTGCACTTAACATATGAGCATCCGTTGTAATTACGTATGGTATTTTCATATATTGTGCGAAATTAAATATAGATGTATTACACCTAAGCTGGTCAGTAGTCGGATGTGATTGGATTTCAAGAGCCACATAATCAAACGTGTCTTTCAAAAGATTCACGAAATCTTCTGCTTCCTGATATCGTTCTTCTTCAAGATATCTACTAACTCTACCTGCCTGACAAGCAGTTAAGCAAATTATACCTTCTCCAAGATTGTTTTCTTTAATCCATTTAACTGACACTCTCGGTTTTTTATACATACCAGTAGTACATGCTTCTGATACAATTTTAAACAAATTATCTTTTCCAATTTGGTTCTTTACGATCAAAAGCAAATGATATCTTGGTTGTACGTTATCTTTAGTATCATTTTTAAGAAGATGGTCATCACATTCATAAATTTCACATGCTGTGATAGGTTTAATCCCTAGTTTTTGGCATTCAAGCACATGATTTAATGAACCATACATATAGCCATGATCACTCAGAGCAATAGCAGGTTGCCCATTCTCTTTAGCGTATTGTGCAATTTGTTTAACTGTAAGAATAGAATCGAGAAGTGAACCTTGGGCACTATGTACATGCAAATTAACAAAACTCATTTAACCACACTCCTTTCTATAATTTTATATTATTCACCTTACAACCACTAGCTGCTCACTGGCTCTCGTAGCAGCGGTATATAACCATCTTTTATGAGACTCGTAATCTCCAAGCCATTCTTCAAAAACTACGACTCTTTCGGCCTCCGAGCCTTGAAACTTGTGTACGGTGCACACGTATCCAAAAGCAAATTCAAATGGTTTAGGATACCCTGCAAACTTCTGCCAATTCTCTGAATTGATAGTAGGTTTGCCATTTACTATTAAATTATAATCAATTATTAAATTTCTATATATTCCACCATCATCTGAAATAAAATCAGCACAAATGATTTTGCCATAAGGATGAACCTCTGTTATAGATATATTATGTAGCTCTCCAATTGTCCCATTAACAAGCTCATTACCAGCGCTATTTACAGTATTCCAATGATTCTTGAGGCAAATAACCTTATCACCATTGACTGGTTCATCACTATAACTATCTCCAAGAATTAATCTACGCATATAATTATTTAATTCGTGACGAGTTTTATTCTTCCCACACAGAATCTGATCTGCACCAAGTAACAATTTGTCTGACACTTTATCTCTTGACATTATTCTGCATCTCTTGTCTTCTAAGCTATATCTCAATCTGTCACCATTTCTAATTTTCATAGACAGTTTAATAATGGGATTGTCAAGAGCTTGTCGCACAATTTCGTCTAGAAAAACATGTGGAGTATCTAATATAGTTTGTTCTCCATCAATAGGTGGTAGCTGTGCAGGATCTCCTAAAAATATAGTGTGTACATGATGAGATAACAGCAAATTTATCATTTCTTGTGGGAGCATACTTGCTTCATCAACAACAATAAGGCTATACTTCTTCTCTAACTTTTCTCTAGGTGTATGTCGATATGTCCCATCAGGCAACTCTTCAGAATGATAAAGTAGCTTATGCGCAGTCATTGCATTTTTATTGCCTTTTTGTTTAAGAACAAGAGCAGCTTTGCCCGTGTATGCCACAAAAACAACTTGATTTTCATTCAATCCTAATTCTTGAATAATAAAATGAACTAAAGTAGTTTTCCCTGTACCAGCATATCCAGCAATAACAGTATATTGTGCCTTTTCTTTGTATCGTCTACAAGCAATTTCAAGGCCATCTTGCTGCCCTTTTGTTAGTTCCAATTAAACATTCCTCCTTTCTACAATTTTGTATTGCACATTATCAAGTAATGTTAATTTTGGGATTGATATGGAAAAACTCAGTGTGACTACCAACATCAACAATGGTGTCTTCGTTAGTATTCCACAGTCTCAGATAATAAACTGTAAAATTGCGATCATAACAGAACTTCTTAATTTCATCAAAAGCCGCATCGTAAACTTCTTCGTCGGTCATATTACCTTCAAATGCTGCAATTTCACGACCATTGCCATAACTATTATAAAAGTAAAGTTTATGCATTGTCAGTCTCTCCCTTTAGCTGATTCCACATATCGTTCCAATACGTTTTATGATCACAATCAATATCAAAAGTTATTGCTTCCATGTTGTCGCTTTGACCATGGTTGAGGATATACTCTAATGTATCACTATCAATATGTAGCGGTACATATGTCAGATGATAGCATTCGGATTCATCGCCTACAGTAGTAATCATTAGTGTAGCATTCTGTGCATTCGTATTCATTAGAAATCACTCCTTAATAAAATATTGTTTAAATTTATAGACAAAATATAAAAAATTGTTTAAATTTATAAACAAAGCCGTACTTCTTGCAATTTGTGATAGGTGGATCTTCACGTTTCTCATCTTCTTTGTCATACTTCTTTTCACATTGTGAGCAAACCTGTCTTCCTTCAGGAATAATTTCACCACATGCGACGCAGCAATTATTATATTCAATCATTGTTTTCATCCTCGCTATAATTTGTTATTCCCATTCCCATTCTTCCATTGGAGGAGGAGTTACAACAGAATATTCTTCAATTCTAGGATATTCAATTTGTTCATTAATTGTCATTACATTATGAACTGGGACATTATATTCGACGTTCACAATTGGATATGTATATGCATGATTTAGTTCAATAGACGTTACTTTTTGAGGATTTTTTCCATTTGCCTGAATATAATCTCCAGGCTTAAAGGGAAACACAAAGCATCTATCATCCTCGAATGCTTTGTACAAATCATCTAGATCATCCCAATAGAGACTAATCGGGGTAGTACATGATGCTTCATTAATTATTACATAAAGCATTTTTTGAGTTTCTTTATCTGTAACATTATCTAAAACATTACTCCAAAACTCCAAACTGTCTTCTGATGACATTTTAGCTAAATTAGGAATAATATTTCCATACTTGCTATCAAGACGTGATATTATATCAATATATTCTTCTTCAGACATATTCTCTAATTCTTTTAATTCTGTAATAGTCATTTTTTTCTCCTCTTTGTTATTTGTATTATTATAATTTTGTACTGCTTAGACTAACTATATAATAGCATATTATTTTCATTTGTCAAGAGGTTTATATAAAAAATAGGGAGATAAGTTCTCCCTAAATTTTATTCTGATAGCATTTTAAGAAAATCGTCCTCACTAATAATTGGAATATTTAATTCAACAGCCTTCTTGTTCTTGCCGCTAGTGCTTGTAGTATCATTATTAATAAGAAAATCAGTCTTCTTGCTCACTCCAGAAACATATTTGCCGCCATTGTCTTCAATGGCTTTAACAAGTGCATCCCTATTTGGATAATGAGTTAAACTTCCTGTAATGCAGAAACTTTTACCATTAAGCTTCGAACTAGAACTAACATCATTTTCAACGACAAAGTTCATCTCAATAGGAAGCAATTCAACCATTGGATCTTTGCTATTCCACCAATCATGAATTGATTTATTTGTAATTTCTCCGAAATCATCAATCTGCGAAAAATCATATCCATTATCTAATGCCTGTACAAAATCATAATGGTCTCCATTAAATTGCTTACTAATAGCTTTCGCCGCAGAAGAACCAATGTTGGGAATGCCAAGCGCAGTAATAAATCTATCAAGCGTTACTGTCCTTGATTTTTCAATAGAATCTAGCAATTTATTTACAGATTTTTCACCTAGACCATCTAGGAGTATAAGTTTATCTCTATGGTCTTTCAAATGATAAATGTCCTTGTAATTATGCAAAAATCCATGTGAAATTAGCAGCTCAAGCGTCTTCTCTGATAGGCCATCAATGTTCATTGCTTTACGACTCACAAAGTGCGTGAACTGTGCCAACTTCTTAGCTGCGCAATTTGGATTAGTACACATGAGAACTTTACTATTATCAGTATATTTAATTTCAGTAGGCTCTCCACAACAAGGACACGTAGTTGGAATTGTTAGTGTATTACTACGAGTTAGATTGTCATAAACTTTAGGAATCACCATATTGCTGCGGTATACCGTAATAGTATCACCAATTCCAAGTTCAAGCTGCTCAATAATAGAAAGATTATGGAGTGTTGCTCTTGTAGTTAATGCCCCATCTAAATCTATTTCATCAAAGATTGCGACAGGTGCGATTAATCCGCTTCTTGTTGGATTCCACTCTACATCTCGAAGAGTTGTCTCATACATCTCATCAGCCCACTTAAGAGCCATACGACATCCCTCATGATGTGCGGTAACTGGTAATGTCTTGGAATATGACTTCATGCACATTTCAAAGATTAATCCATCACAAGGATATTGATACCAATCTGGTTGCATACCTTCGATACAATCATCAATATTGCCAGTACAGCGCCCAACCGTTTCAAATCCAAGACAATCTAGATATCCTAGTTCGTCCAATTTAGAATCAAATAGTGTATTATTATCATATAGATCTGATACACACTCAAAAACCACATAAGAAAGATTGCGCTGCTTTGTAATATTTGTATCAAGCTGACGGAGGCTTCCAGCTGCTAAGTTGCGAGGATGACTATAAGGCTCATCAAGAGACTCATTGATCTTGTGAAAATTCTTCCAAGAAATCACACATTCACCGCGAAGTTCAAGTTTATCATTGTAATCAATATGCATTGGAAGATTTGAAATCATCCTTGCTTGAGCGGTTACATCTTCGCCAATTTCACCATTACCACGAGTCACAGCCTGAACAAATTCCCCATTTTCGTAGCGAACCACAAGGGTACAATTATGTACTAAATGATTATTTGCGAAATAATTATGATTATCCTCTACTTCAATGTCGTATGCTTTTAAACTGTGTTCTCTTTGTTGACTTGGTATAGTAATTTTATATATTTTTTCTTCAGACAATCCAATATAACTATCATCATTCTCCCACCATTTAATTTCTTCGCATTCTTGGATGTCTGTTCTATTTGGTAGCTTTTTTGCTCTTAATTCTCTAGGAATATAAGGAGCAATCATTGAGAAAAATTTCATAGATGAATCTTGTGAAATCCTAATAATATAGCCATCACCTAGTTCTTCGTTAACAATAGGTTTTTCTAATTCTATATAATTAAAAAGTCCAATATTATTTAAATAATCGCTTAATATTTTAACATTTTCATATGGATGCCTGTTTGTATGTAGTATCGCTCCTGCAATTTTATTTGTGACATTCTTTCCTTCTTCTTGACTTTTAACTAAACTTCCATCGTCTATAAAGAAAATTGCCCAAGACAGATTGGTCATATGGCTTAATATTTCGTCTGTCCATGTTATTCCACATCTAATATGATTCTTATTATCATTGAAATAATTAGGAAGCGCCATCGTATGAAAATTGATATTAGTCATATTGTTTTTTACTTTTGAATACCCAGATGTTTTGTGAGTAATTTTTGGATTGAATGTTTTAAACATTTTTTCAAATTTATAAATGATATCATCATATCCATTATTTTTCGTTTTACTCGTATGTATTTCTAGTACATCAGAATATGTATTAGAACGCTTAACAAACCATCCATCACCAAGCAACATGCCCAAAATCACCTGTTGTTGAATTTTTGACGGTGTATGGTATTGTTTGTAAATAATATCTCCAGATTTTAATTTTTGTGCTTCTATATATCCGTTTGGCGTAAAGAACATGTGGTTTTTTGTACATTTAGTTCCACCATATGATGGATCGTCCTTATCTATACATTTAGATACTCCCTTTTCAGTATATATTGTCATCCATTCTTCTTGTTTTTTTAGTCCATTATAAAAAACATTCGACACTCTTTTTGGTTGGACAATTCCATCTGGTGAACAACTAAGAACAAAATCTCCAATTTGAATTTTGTTAATATTTTTATATGTACCATCTGCCATTGAAATTTTACACGAGCTAGTGAAGCATCCATCTAGTTTATAGCTACAATAAAATGGCTGATTGCCAATAAATCTTTTAATTTCATTCGCATCTTTAGTCTTTGCTGCAGAAAGCATTGGTTTACTATGCTTAATTTTCGTAAAACAATCAAGCACTTGCCCTTGCACCTTACGAGTAGGAGAATTTGCAAGCCAAAATCCTGTTTCATCCTCCAGTGATTTAAGTTCGTCAAACTTCTTATCATATTCTGTGTCAGAGATAGTCGGACGGTCTAAATTATAATATTCATGGCAATACTGCAAAAGTTCGGCTGTTAAATTTTTAATAGTTTCAATTTTATTCACTCAATCATCCCCCCACTCAAAAATTCAATCATTCTAGCTTTATTATTTCGCAAATCATTTTTGTCTTCATAAACTGTTTCAAGAACTTCATCTAGAAGATGCATAAAACCTAGCAAAGTAGTTTGATTAATTTTTTCAATTATCCATTTACGACATTCACATTCAGTATGTTCTTTGTCAGTACATTATGAGCGCTTTAATCCTAAATCACAATTTGCACATACTGATTTCATTATTTTTTTTTCTCCTCTTAAAATCCTTCTTTTAATATCTTCCTACATATCTTTCGCTATATGTAACATGTTCTTTTCTATTTATTGCGAATCTATCAATATAACTGTCAATATTAAACTTTGGCAGTCCACCTCTTTCTTGACGAATCTTATTATATAGTTTTTCTGTTTCTATATGAAAACGCTCGGTATCTAATGCCATTTGTTTAAGCTCGTCATCGTGTTTATATAACATTATTTCATCATCAATAGTAACATCTATTCTTATCACATAATATTCTTTTGGAAAACGAAGTATAGAACCTTTTTTAAAATCATATGATTCACTTTCTTCAAAAGTAAACCGAAAAATTACAGGAACATCTGCACTGATAAACTCTACATTAGGGATCACTTGTTTTTCATAATAATTATATTGTTTTTCTTGTTGTCGTGATTTATTAAACAACCATGTCGGAATAACAAACATATTAACCACTTAAAACCTTTCTTTTATAATACCTTAAATATATAATCTATAAATTCGGCTTCACGATATATACCATCTTCAAAGTATCTATCACTAAACGAAGCCAACTCGTCTTTGACCATACTTGAAATGTCATCAGCGACTTCTTCCAACTTATAATCACATATTGCATTTATTTCATACAGATAATCTAAAATTTTTTCTTTAAGCATATACTTCACTCCTTAAAAACCTTATTTTATTTTACAATCTTCTTGCCGCACATAGGGCAATATTTAATTTCAACAATGTCTTGCACTTCAAAAACATCTCCATTAACATCATAATATCTGGCACGAAGCATTCCTTGGCGATTGATTGCCAATTCAATGCCGCTATATTCCATTGTCTGATTCATAACTACAAAATCATTATCCTAATTCTCTATCATAATGCTTACAATCATGCCATTTTGGTGTCCATGACTCCAATTAGGATGTTTTTCGCGTATTCGCCAATATATAAGTGCATATCTATTAAACTTATTTTTCTTGCCTGTCATTTTTCTCCCTCAATTCATTTACAGCATCTACAAGTTCGTTGATTTTTAAAATAAGATCATCGCCAGATACACCCATATTCCAACCATAACTTGTCAACTTTTTAAGCTTTTTGTCTTGGTATGTAAAAGTATACTGGCCAATACGATTATAGCGATAAGGAAAATCACCATTATGCATAATCCCATATTCTTGACCTGCATGATAACCATGGCCATCGCTAGTACACATCCACCATGCATCACCAGTGACAAGTACAGAGCTGATATAACCAATGGTGCCATCCTTTGTTTCAACATAATCTCCTACATGAAATTCATAATCCATATAACTTTTTCTCCATAAATTCTATTTTTTACTTGCCGTTATTATGGCAATCCTCACAAACCGCGTATCCTTTATATACATATTCGCCATCTACAATTTCATATCTGTCAAAAAAACCCTGCCTCGAAATACATATCACCTTTTTTAACAGTTTTCCCACAACAACTACATGTTGCAAATTCTTTATTGTCTGTCATAACTTTACTCCTCATCGCCGCAAAATACGTCCTTATATTCCATAAACAAATCATTGATGGCCTCTGTCATGATTCTATGCTCGGTATGCACTTTTTCTTTATAATAAAGGTTACGATACCAATTAAGAATTTCTAAAGGCTTGGTCATATTACACTCTTCAACCGCTTTCACAAAATAATTTTCAAGATCCATGAGTTACTCCTTATTCGTCTAATTTGTCCTTACATTCTGGACAATAATCTTTATTGTCCTCTACATAATGAACCCATCCTGCTTTCTTCGCCTTGTCTAATGCTTCGTTATAGCTATCTGCATATTCACTATGCTTGCCGCATTTGTCGCAAATTCTATAATGTTTCTTTACAGTTTCAGTCTGGAGGAAACAAAGAAATAACATGGAGAAAAGACATATCCACCACTTGTTGAAAACAATCGCAAGAGTAGTCCAGCAAATTACACATACACTATTTCCGATTGCCCATGCCCACCATGTGCTCTTATTCATACAATTTCACTCCTTATATTAAAATGTAATTTTTATCATTCATCTATGTAAATATGACTCTCTTTAAGTTCCCATTCAAACTCTGAGAAGTCACCATCATCTGTCACAAATCTACCACGCAACAGATCTAATTCAACAATTTCATGATACCCGCCATCACCATCTTTATAATAATATGTATAACCGCCTGACGGATAACCATGTAACAAGTCTTGCACTTCCATATTTAACATTTCTTCGAAAGTTATATTTTTCATATACCCACCACATAGTTACTTAGAAATAACCTGCTCATAATGGCGTAATTCAACAATTGCTTCCTTGATTGCACAAGCAGGAGTTCCATAATAAGTGCATCTAGAGCACGAATACTCAGGGCACTTCTGTAGTCTATTAATTAGATCATTAATCATTTTTTTAGCCTCCTACATTAATAAGTTTTTCAATATAATTTCTGTCCTGTGAGAAGATAGGAATTTCATTATCAATTACCCACTTACTACTGGGAATATAATCACAAATATTTCCTACTTCATCATACTTAGTTATGCCGTCGTCAATTTTAATGCAACAGCTACCACGCTTTAGAGTTGTAGAATAATCATTCCAGTTGATGCTTTTCTGTAGCATAAGCATATCCTGAATATTGTTACAAGACTTACCGTGAAGTTCTTTCTGACTGAAGTTTGCTTGACCTACAGACTGAATAGAATTACGAGTGGCATCCTGCTGTCGCCAAATCAAATAATTACACACCTCTTCTTTTGGAATAGTAAAAACACGAGAATCAAACATTGCAGCATTAAATTTATTGAAATATACATTATGTGCAAGTTCATAATCATTTTGCTTTTCTGGAAGAACATCATCGCCAAACTCATCACAGCAGTCATACATAAACTCTTGAACTCGACCACTAAAAAACTTATTAAATGCGAGGGTTGCCATACTTGCAGATACGCTACACATCTTCTGTAGGTTGTTGCCGAACCAAGCGTCAGTTGTAAGCTCTGCATAGTCAGTAAGTACAAGAGAAATTTCGTCACTCTGTGTATAACCCAGGACACAACCCTGGATGTTCTCACAGAGATACTTCATTGTGTCTTGCATAGTTTTTACAAAAATATCATCAAAAGGTTTTTTCATGCCCTTAGTAAAAGTATGTCCAGCTCTCATGTCTACTCTAATAATAACGGGCATTCTTCTTGTTAAATAGAACCTATTAACATTTTCATAATTGTTTTTCATTCTGTCACCGAGTGTAGTTTTGTCCATAATTAGCTCCTTTTAATAATTTCATCAAGTGTTTTTGGTCTATATTCCATGTACGGCATCATACATCCAACATTAAAAATATTGCCACAACTATCGCTATTAAATTGCCTACTATCTCTTAGCTCCTTAGTCCACTTATCAACGAAAGCTTGCTCTCTTGTTGTGTGAGTATGTCCATGAAGCATGTAACAATTTGGATTATAAGATGCTTTATAACACATGATCGGATAATGACATAGGATTACATGTCGCCCGTTGTCAGTGATTTCTTTGTAGTCTACAGCTTCTACAATATACTTTCTAATATCTGAGCTAAACTCTTTTAAATCATGATTGCCCTTTATAATATGAATATTGCCATTTAGTAGCTTTAGATACTTAATCCAATCATCCTTCTTGCCCCAGCAAAAATCTCCAAGATGATACACATGATCTGCGTTGCTTACAACGGAATTCCAGTTGTCAATTAATGCTTTGTCCATCTCTTCAACTGTTTTAAATGGTCGATTATCAAATCTAATAATATTTTGATGCATTAAATGTAAATCCGAAATATAAAAAATTTTACTCATTTTCTTTCTCCATATTAACAATCAAGAAATCATAAACGTCTCCCAAATCATCAATAATAACCGGCGCATCGTTAACAATGACATCTCCAATTTTAAATCCATGCAACCAATCCTCTTCAAATACAAAGTAACCAATCCATTCTTCTTGGTCATGGAACACTTCTTCGAGCAAATGAATAACAATATCAAAAATATCTGTAATATAGAATCCACAAAAATCTTCACAAAGATCTTTTAGAGCACTATCAACTCTTGCCATTTTCGTGTCCAGATTTTCAAGATGCTTCATGGTATTAATAAAAGCTTCCTTAGAGATCATTATTTGCCTCCTCAATTTTTCTTGGATTTATTAGTTCAATCTTTACATGGCTATATTGGCCACCAGTGCAGTATATAATTCCATTTGTTATTGCCATTTCCAGTGATACAAATTGCAGTTTATCATACTTAGATATTCCATCTCCAATTTTATATCTTGCCCCATTTTTATCAACAGACACTACAAACTCTCTGTATTTTAATACAGGATTATATTTAATCCATTCATTTTCTGTGTCGCATCTCGGACGTATTGTAATAGGATAAGTTTCCATAAATTACTCCTTAATATTCAACTTATAACCAAGCTCCTTCTCAAGCTGCTTCTTTGACACTTCTCGTTCAAGAACTTCGAATGTAGCCAATTGATTATTTGACGCGTAAACATTAAATTTTGTAAGTATTTCTCTGGAGCCACACTGATACTTCCACTCTTCATATTCTTTTTCTTGTGTTACATTAGTAAGTGTAAGACCAACTTTGGGCAAATGAACTTTAATTTTGTCCCCGTTACTCGCATAGCATATTCCTATATAATCAATATAAGGAGTGCCATTTTCAACATAAATCTTTACGTCGGTTGGGGTAATGTTGCTATCAATAATTACCTTATTATTCATTACTTGTTCTCCTTTCATTCAACCAATCACAATACTTTTGACATTCTTCTTTTGATGTAAACACAATCTTAATAACCTTTAATGCTTTTGTCATGGAATGGTTTAACTGGCGCGAATAATTCATAATTGTTTTTGTAATTGCAGTTTTTCTTAAACTGGCAATCAATCTCGCACCCATATACAAAGTAGCTATGCTCACAATAGTCACAAAGATTTTTTCTTAGATTATATTTGATTAAATATTTTGCTCTAGATACATCGTCATTCTGATGCCCATATTCATGTGCAAGGCACTTGTCATAATCATTGAAAACTTCTCCACAATAATCACATTTATATTGTTCAACTTTTGTCATGTTTTGTCTGTCGCCTTCTTTCTACCACGTCTTTTTGTTGGCGCTTCTGACTTAATATCTGGTTTATCAGGAAGCCACATCCAATAAAGTACATTCATATAAGTGTTCCAAACTCCATTCTTAATGGATACGACCTTAAATTTATCTGCATCTGTATAGCCAAGAACATCTACCATGTCTGGAGGGAGTTTATCTGTTGTACTATTCCATCCCATTGCGATTAATCCTTTCTAATCTCACATTCTTTAATTAATACTTGTGGAGAAACTTGCCCATTATATACGTTAATACCCAATGTTCCAATTACATCAATATATGTTTCTTCTCCTGCAAAGTTATTGTTCATCCAATCAAACACTTCATTTGATTCATCGCATCTAAACATAACGTATTTGATATTAGTATCCTCGTCATAAATTTGAATTGTGTCATCGTTCTTGCCGATAATTTTAGCATTATCATTAGATATATATAAGTCTTTAATCAACCACAATGGCTCATCTACTCCATGCGCAAAAGTTGATTTATATTTATCAAGTTCTTGGCACCACGCAATTGATACATCTTCTGCATCAACAATGAAGTCTACTGTATATACCTTTTCAAAAGATACGTCCTTAAGATTTTCGTTAAACCATTCTCGTGCCTTATTAATGTCCTTTAATTCAACACCATATGCACTAGGGTGTCCTTGTGCAAATACTGTTTCAGGACATGATTCTGTCATCGCTCTAAAGTCTTCAATTGGGCAATAATCAAATGATCTACCACTACCAGCGAATCCATCATCCACTTTTCTCACAAGGAGTACAGGCTTATTAAGTGATTCTGAGAGCTTGATCGCCACAAGTCCTGTATATGCAGAATCTAGCACTCCAGTCGCATCAATAATTGCTACTTTATCATCTGAATCGCTATTTTGACTCATAAATGTTTTATATGCTTTATCTCTAGCGCGGTCTTGTTTGCCCTTGTAGGATTTCATAAGTCTCACACAATGCTGATAGATATTTTCTTCAACAGGAAAATCTTCTCCACGTTTTATATATTCAAAAGTTTTTTCTTCACATTCACAAAAAGCATTAACCAGCAACTCCCGCTCCTCAAATGAAGCACTACGTAGAAACGCATTAATCAAAGGAGTAACGTAGAATGCAATTGTAAATGGAGACACGATACCTTTTGTAGAAAATTCCTGAGCATTAAGAATCTCTTTAAACATTTTATTGTTGATATTATCTATCCCATAGTTAACCATCGCACGAGTATTAAATGATTTCATTGACATTACATCTGAAATGTCTGCTAATGCTACTAGATCAGTAAAATACTCTTCACAAAAATCATTCCAATAATAATCATCTAATGCTTGCAGAAAATTATATGTAACATGAGCGCCACATGCTTCCTTATTTGGATACTCATTAGACGCTTGGTTGTTTACTACAATAGCAGGATTTAATTTGTCTGTGGACACCTGATGGTGATCAAGGATAACTACTTCAATGCCATCGTTTATTAACTTTTTACATTCATCCGCATCATTACTTCCTGCATCGGGGATAATCAATAATTTTGTATTGTCTGGAATATCAAAGTCCCAAGATGATAGGCCATGTGACTTGTTCTTCTTATGCACAACAATTGATACTGGATAGTCTACATCCATTAATTTAATATATTGATACATAATTGTTGCACTTGTGATTCCATCAACATCAGTGTCAGATAAAATTGTCACTTTATGTTTATTACAAAAATGATAATCAAAACACTTTACTGCTTCATCTATAGAATTTAAATTATGCCAATCGTCTGAGCAATTGTCACACAACTCTAGGTATTTATTATAATCTTCAATCCCTCTATTATTTAATACTGTTTTTAAAATATTTGTAGTATCATTATTGCCTGTTAATCTATATTCCAAATGCATACACCCTTTCTTTGTGATACCACTATATCACAATAATTTTGTATTGTCAAGTAACAAAAAGGCTCCCAGTTGCCTAGGAGCCATATTTTTTTGATATACTATTGTTTTTTTCTATGAAATACATTATCGTTGATAGATTTTAAACAGTTCTGACATAGACATGCCATTCGCACGAGCAAGATCAACTGCCAGAGCACATACATTTCTTGGCTGTGACGCCCCAATTGCTTTATTCATATAGTCTAGAAGAGTATTATATTCATCGTTGCAATGATCATCGCCCTCCCAACAAATAATATCACGACCATTAATCTTAATAAAATTATAAGGAGTTCCCATGTTTGATCCTTTAGTAAAGCTCCACCAGCCCCAATCGTCAGGCCATTCTCCTTCATAATCTTCCATGCGTTTCATGTCTTTCTTATCAATTTCACATACTTTATATTGATCACCAGAATATTTTGTAGCAAATTCTACATCAAGTTCTTTAAATGCTTTTTCAATATTGCCACCAGCAAGGATCTCAATCTTCATTTTTCTTTAAGCTCTCCTTCATTACTTTAATTTGATTTAGCACATCTTTTCTATAAATATTCTCTTCCATCCAATCCACGTAATCTGGATGCTTTTTATATACGTCTACAAGTTTTCTCCCAGAATACTTTCCAAAAGATAGGACATAATCTGGATCAAACTTTACTGGTTCATCAACAAAAATATCATTCAAATATTTAGGAATAGTCATATCAATATCCACACGACTACTTAGATAATCACATTCATGAATTACAACCTCCATGGCATTGCTTGGCTCTGGAAGAACTGTTTTGCTCTTATTTGATGTTGTCCATTGCCCACTGTGCGCAGCACACATATCTGCAATAGCTTCTTTAATTTTCTTACTAATATCATGTTCTACTTTTGCCGTTTTAACCCATTCTGCCGCGAGAATAGGATGCTCATGAACTGTATAAGCGCCACCATCCCAACCGCACTTTAACGCATCATGGAAAATTGGAACGCATCTCATAGCATCTCTTTGCTCTGGAAACTTAAATTTTTCTTGATTGCACTTTAAACTAAGTCGATAATTAAGAATTGTTCCAAACATAATAATGTGATAAATTTGCCCATGAGGGAGACATTGCGTTTTATTATGATATTTCCCTGTCGTACTACTAGGCATTTCAAAGATGTAATCAGGAATTTGCTTAATCATATCTTCACAATATAAACGCATTTCATCTGTTTCAAATTCATCTAGTAGCTTTTTAAATACCGCAATCTTAATTTCGTCTGTCATCATTACCCTCCATACTATTTTTATAGGAGCATTCGCCTACCATTTTTATCCTCATTTTAAATACGAAAATGATTAATAATCTTCATCATTAATATAATCAACAATTGGCCCCTTTCGCCCACAGTTGTCACATGTCGCATTATAGTCTGTTAGTACAATATGCTTAATCTCTTTCTTGCTCGGCTTGGCGATCTTAATAAAACATTTTTTACAGAGATCCTCACTAACTTCAACACAATTTTTCTTATACACTTTTAACTCTCCTTAATCACAATTTCTTCGTCGGCGTATCCGCCATCAGTTGTATAATGTATTTTTTTAATACCAAGGTCTTTGAGATAATTCATGCATGCAGCGCATGGACGAGATGGAGAAAGCTCATGATTTAGATTTTCTCTATATGTCCATACTTCACATTTGCTAACATCAATGTCCATATATTTCAACTGTCCAAGTGCGGCCACTTCTGCATGTGTCAAATGAAGAGGCTCTGTATTGGTTGCAGAACAATCAAAATTTCTATATTTATTATATTTCTTTTGAATCGGTGAACTCTTTCTGCTATTGAAGCCTACACCTACAACTTTATTGCCACATGTAACAATTGCACCAATATGTACTCTTGGGAAACTGCTCATTTCAGAAGCGGCCTTTGCATGTTTAAAAAATTTTCTCTGTTTATTCGTCATTGTCCTCACGCAAACTATATATATTATTTGTAATTAGATATTTAAATTTTTCAGGATTGTCGCTAGGAGATTCTTTATTGTCAAGAATATGATCTTTATCAATAATTGCATATACTGGAATCCCATCTAGGAACATATTTGAAATGTTTTTTAATTGTTCTTCATCAACATCTTCATCATAACAAAAAACAATCTTGGCATTTAATCTTGTTAGCATCTCAACTTGAGTTTTTGAAATCTTTGTTCCACCAGTACTTACACCATAATACCCCATGTCATACAATTGCTGCACAAATTTTTCACTTTCACCAACCCATACTGTCCCTGTATGTTGAATTAATTTTATATTTTGAAATAGGCCATACAAGATTCTCGACTTTGCACATGGTTCAAGAAAAAAATATTTAGACATTCCACTGTCTGGATCATATTCCATTCTTCTTGCTTTAATCCCAACCAATGTCCCAATTTCATCTCTAATTGGAATCGCAATTGAGTTTGTCATTGGGTCAAAAGATACTTCAAATAGCCTTTGAGTGCTTAGACTAATCCCATCTTGTTCAAACTGCTTATTCCCGTAAGGGAGATAATAAGATAGAATTTTTTCTGGAATAGGCTTTAGCGGAGTATCATCAAAGTCATCTTCTTCTGTCGCCATTTGCTGTAACATTTTAAGGATTTGAAGAGATTCTGGAACTTCTTCTGGCTCTTGATAATAATCTAGCCCAAATAAATTGCAACAGAACTTAAGAGCTTCAGGAAAAGAATATTCTTCGTTATAACAAATCAAATCAAAGATATCTGTTGTTCTTTTACTACTCGTCATTGTACGAGTATAATTTACAACAGTTAAATTTTCATTTAAATAAATAACAATTGCTGATTTATTATCTCCAGTTTTATTCCCGCATGTAATATATCCACCATGATCGTGAATACTGTGGCATCCAATCTCCTGAAGAATCTCTTGCAATTTTTCATTGTCTAATATGTATTCTTTTAAAGATTGTACATCCACAAGTATTCACTCTCCTTTCTATGTGGACATTATATGTCAATAATTTTGTATTGTCAAGAGGTTAATTTAATATTTTATCAATGCGCTGATACATCGGCAGCATGCAATAAACAAATATCGTTAAATAAATGTTCACCAAGAAGCTTCCTATCTTTCTGCATAGCTTTTTCAGATTTCTCCCATGCGAGATAAGGCCGCATATGCCACATAATTAAAACAGATACGCCTAAAATATCTACATTATACAATGGCTTTTCGAATAAGCAATCGTAAGCAGATGTGTTTTGATGGTCGTAATAATGGCATTCATCAGACTTTTCACCCCTTTTGTTATAATGAGTTGCACAGAACGGCTTTCCCATATCATGCAAAGCAGTTGCCATTTCTAGTGTTGTATTACCACAATGTGGCTCGATATTTTTGCATATAAATCTGTAAGCTTTCCGCATATGCTCACCAAGAGAAAGTGAGTGATGTTTATTGTTCTGGTTATAATTAAATACTGGATGAGGATATCCTAATGCTATAGCCTCAAAAAGATGTGTTGACCATTTTGACCCCTCAGAATAAACAACATCAATATCATCCCAACCTTCGTACCAAAAAGGTACGTTAAAGTTCATATACATACGTTTAATTACATGCTCTGGTACTTCCCGTTCTCGCTGTGCGTTGCGCTCAATACATACCTCATAAGGTGTTGCCATAAGGACTGCAATCTTTTCACAAGGAATTTTGTTGAGAGACTTAAGAAACTCCATGCGACGCTTATAACTGATATTACAAGCGTCATAAATGGCGCTTTTTCCATAAGTAAGGCATCCTCGAATACGCTTGTGGAGCTCTTTAAATAAAACATCATTGTTTGTCTGATGGTTTACATCTCCGAACATTTCCTCTCGAAGTGCGTCACTAGAAAAAATTTCTGCATCATAGTTTGCTGCAATTTTTTTGGCTTGTTCACTCTTGCCGCTGCCAACCAAACCAATCATCATAAAAAATTTAGCCATTTCATCACCGATCTCTTTCTTTCCTCTTAAAAATCCACCAATAGTCTACTAGCGCGAAATCCCTTCCATAGTAATAGATGAAAATTGAATCTTCTTTTTCTGCAATATAAAGTCTACCATTATAACTAACGCCACATCTTTTGATGTTCTTAATATGCTCCCTACTAATTTTATCAACATCTTTCTGCGACATTCCCCAAACGCCATTAGAATAAACTTCTATCCAGTTATTAAGCTCAATCCCGTGCGATACAGAATCATAAAAGTGTTCCGTGTGCTCGACAACATAGTAATGATTGAAAAGTTTATTAATAAATCTGTTGCTAGGCTTTAATTCCCGATATGTAAGCCCATCTTGGCACGTCCCATAAAGCTCTTTTTGAATTAAATCTTTACGAAGGTTAATCATTCAATCACTAATCTCTTTCTTAATTGCAATCTTCATAATCTCGTACTGTACACCATCTAATAATGCGTCAATATCTTTATTAATAGGCCATTCGTCTTCCAAGAATTTATTGCACATTTTTTCAATATGATCAATTGCTGCTTTTGCAATCAATCTAGCATCACCAAATGTATAGCATCCACGCTTAACATTAATTAGATAATTCGCCTTTTCAGAAATCAAACAATCTTTATAAGAAACGCCATTAATATATCTTTCAACATACTCTTCTATACGCATTAAATGATGTAGCTCCTTTGGTGAGTAGCCAAATTTCTCGATATCATCATGATGTGACGGAGATTTATGTTCCATTTGTTCATATTTTCTACGAGCGAGCCCGCGCATAGTTTTAACAGCTTTGCAAGGGTCATAATTTGCAATCAATTCATTATTTTCAATTAACCTGTTCCACTCTTCTGCATATAAAGAATTTATAATGCAGTATGGAGAAAATAAGATCTCCAAAAAATTAAGGTTGCACTTACGAAACGTTTGTAACATAAGACGGATATCCTTCCAGTCAGTATGTGAGTCGTCTGCTCTTATATGTGTAGTGCTAATAGGTTGGCGGTTCATTGCAATATCTTCAAACGTTGGAGTAATAATAAGTTTAGTGTCGATGTCCGACGTGGGCGTATCTAAGCCATAATTACCACTACCTTGATAGAAGATTCCCACAATTCTATCCTCTGGAAAGTATTCGAGAGCTTCGTTATAATGCTCTCGAACACCGTCCATTATGTATTTATCAGAATGATAGTTCATTGTTATTCACCGCAATCATTTGCTGCATCTTGTGCCTCTTCCATGTCTGGAGCTTCAGCAGTTTCCTTAATCAGCCCCTCTAGCATTTTAAATGAATAATTCTTATGCTTGTAGGCACAGAACTTGGGACGATTAATAATACGAACTACTACACCTTCGCGCACATGGGTCTGACCAACAGGATCGGGGCCATCATAATATTGCTCTGCCATTTCTTTAACGTATTCACCAACCGGATAGTTTTCAACAAAATATGAAGCATCTGGCAAAACTACATGGACGAATTCAGGGACACACTTTACCCCCATTTGCTCACAACGATAACGCATAAAATCAGGTGAATATTCTACAACATCACCATCTTCGTTAGTCATGGTCATGCGATACACATATAGATCAGATTGAGGCGCATCGCTGCCATCAGGTGAGCAACCATAGCTAAATACAGTTTCTTCACCGTACTGCTTCACAAAATCTTTATCAAGCTTCTTGTTATTGCCCTTGCTCATGATGGGAGTGCCGCTATCAGTAAACCCGACTACTTCATAATAGACTTCCTCACCCTTATGCAGCTTGCCAACAAACTTATCTTGATGCTGCTTGCGGAATGCGTTGCTACCATAAAAGCCACCATCCCAATCATCTAGGACAGTGCGACGGGTGCCAGATACATAACCCCAGTCATAAATAGGAGTGCCTTCACGACCAAATAGCTTATCCCAAATAGTTCGCTTATAGCCCTTTAGGATAGGCAAATATGCGGTTCTCTGTGAGGTGCCGTGCATCTTCAAAGTAATCTCAATTTCGTCGCCCGGCTTAAAGGCACCAAGATTGTATGCAAGCTGCTCAGTATCAGCATGCTCTGTGAAGAGTGGAGCCACAGGTACATGCTTCTTACGAGTCTTATTACCCTTACCCTTTGCAGAATTATTACTATTACGACCACGAGGAATATACTTCTTACAAATCTCATGTCCATTAACTACGGTGATAGTATCACCGATATTAATATCATCAAGATTCACGCCGGTATATTCAAGGCAAGAAATAGGCATAAATATACCATCCGATCTCTCACCACGCAACTTAATAGGTCTAATATTACGCTTCTCGGTATCGAGATAACCAGTATCAGGCGTGCCATCAGGCTTCTTGCGGCAAAGATGATTCACCACACAAAATTCTCCGCTCAGCTGTAGATCTGAGGGAAAATAAATGCCAATTTCGCCCTTTACTACATCCAGCCCCACGCAAGTATCACTACCAAAAAAAGTTGCAACCTGAAGTCTATCTGCATTGGTGTGAGGACGGAGCTTTTCTACTGTTACTACGTAACCACAATGTTCACTCATTTTATTAAATCCTTTCTATAATTTTGTATTGTATATAAATAGCTTTTCTGTAGATTTACTTTTGTCGTTAGCTTTAATACTGCGACTAACTTCTTGTTCCCAAATACACTCAAAATCGCTCGGAGCATTCTCTTCGCTAATAAGTACAATGTTATTCCTTGACCACTTTCTCATAGTGTCCCAAAATAGATCATAGTCAAAAGCTGTTGCATTAGCATATTGTTTTGTTCCTTGATATGGTGGATCACAATATACAACACAACCTTTTGGGGCACAATCTATATAATCACAGCAATTAAATTTAATTCCCTGCAAGTCTACTGCTTGCTTTAACAGATTCCGTTTTGCTTCTTGATAATAATCTCTATATCTTAAACCATTTTTTGTTTTCTCATATCCTGGTTTAGCATATCCACCATCAAACCATCTGCCGTTATAAGATGCTAAAAATCCAATGTTCCCTATTTCCCAATCTTCAAATTCATCAGTACCGTTATTATATGCATTTCTTACTTTATCATATAACTCTTTAGGGACATCTTCATATAGTTTTCCGCCAGACTGAACATATCGCATCAAAGCAATCAAATATTTGTTTTTATCTGAGCCATATTTTTGATTGCACTTAATTTTATCAATTACGTTTGCACCGCCGAGAAATGGCTCGAAATATTTCTTAATATTGTTGTTATCAATATAGCTTTGAATAATTGGAACAATATATTTAGCTATACGAGATTTACTTCCCATATATTTCATGAATTATATCATTCTCCTATAATTTTGTACTATCAATTAAGTGATCTCAATCTTTCAATGACCTTTGGAAGGATTATACAAGCATAATCAATTTCTTCTTCTGTATTGTATCTTCCAAGAGATACACGAATGCTACTTAGTGCCTCTTCGTCAGACAAACCAATTGCTTTTAGCACATGGGATGGTACGGCATTTCCTTCATTGCAAGCTGAACCAGCACTAATGGCAATCCCAAATTCATCAGCCATCGCAACAACATCTGCACCATGTACACCATTAATTCTAAAGTTCAAAATACTATCTAAATGCTTCTTTTTATCTGTTGCCCCATTAATTGTGACACCTTTTACATTCAATAAATTATCTTTAATCTTATTGGATAAACGTGCAATTTTTGCATTATTTTCATCCATATGGATTGTCGTATCTTCTAGCGCAGCAGCCATAGCCAAGACACCAAGGACATTGGTTGTGCCACCTCTAATTCCTCTTTCTTGACTTCCACCATTAATTAAAGGATGAATATTAATGCCATCTTTGATATAAAGGAAGCCGCATCCTTTAATCCCACCAAATTTATGAGCAGAGCATGATAGCATATCTACGCCAAGCTCTTCTACATTAATTTTCATATGAGGGAATGCCTGAACTGCATCTGTATGGAACAACATATGATTGTCATGAGCAATCTTTGATAGTTCTTTAATTGGCTCAATAACTCCAAGCTCATTATTTACCATCATACATGAAGCAATGCCCGGACTAATACCGAAATAATCATTTTGCAATTCATTTACTCTTTTTTCAAATTTCTCTGCATTAACCATTCCTCTATAATCAACCTTGAATTTATAGTCTGGATCAATAGAATGATGCTCAATATTAGATGCTAGTGTAAAATCATGATTTAAGACCCATGAATTTGCTTCAGATCCACCAGAAGTAAAGTAAATTTCGTCAGGTTGCGCTCCAATTAGTGCCGCAATCTTTTCACGTGCTTCCTCGACCTTAATCTTTACTTCACGAGCATCCTCATATGAACTGTTTGGATTGTAATATTCATCAAGATTGTCAAGGATAATATTCTTTGCAGCTTCACAAATTGGAGATGTAGCAGCGTTATCTAGGTAAATCATAATTAATGCACCTCGTCCTCTTCTACATTATATTCATTTGCAATTCCGTCAAGAAACACCATCAAATAATCAGGATAATCATCTACATTTTCATATCCAAGTGAGCCAATAATATTATAATTAAGATATCTAATCTTAGTGATAATCTCATATGCTGCATCTTGTCTACCATCTCTATAGCCCTTTTCATAGGACTGCTTATCTAGATTGTTGTAATCCATTTTTAATCCATTGCCTCCTTAAAATCTAATTTGTTAATAATTTTGTATTAGTTAATCCAACCATATGTACTAAAAAATGCTTTATAATGCCTCTAAGCTGTATTGTAGCACTATAATGTTGTGTTGTCAACACTTAGTCCTCATATTCCATTTCATTGTTGCGAGTTCGGCATTCTGATAATAAGGTGTTTCAACTCCACAGTTGATACATCTCACATATACTGCCCCATATCCAGTAATTCGCATATTTGGACTACTCCCACAAAAAGGGCAGGGTTTTAGCTCATCCATCTCAATTGTCCACCACATCAATAACAAAATTCTTATATTCCCAATCAACGCACTGCTTGTTTGTCATCCAACCAGTAGACCCCTTTAGACACTTTCCATTTCTACTACAGGTTTCACAAACATGTCCAATCTGTAGGTCGTGTGCAAGGTCTGCAATATCTTCTCTAAGGGCATCTGCAATTTTACGTTCTTCGTCTATTCTCTTATTAAACTCGTTATAAGCATAGGTATATTTTTGGTCTTCTACAGTAAGCTGCTCTGCCGCTGCTCTCAGTGTGTGACACAGCTTGCACCAAGACTTTTTGCCCTTTGCACAATCCTTATCAGAGCACCACTTTCTACGCTTAATGTCTTCTGCCTGTTCAATAAGATCCGTTACAATGTTAGCCATTTTCATTTTCTCCTTCATTATTATTTTTGTTTTTGTCGTTTTTATCTTCATCTGTTGGTTCACTGCTAATATCATATCCATATGTATTAAACCAAAAGTCAATCAGATTTTTACTAATTTGATCACCATTTCGTGCATTTATCTTTTCTGCCAAAGTACTCATTTTCATATATTTCAATTCCTCTCACCTCAATAAAGACTCATATTTGTGGAATAACAGAAATATGTCCATCCAAGATGGCTATCATATAGCGCCTTATAAACTCCACTGCCCTGTTTAAAATTCGCTTGAAAAACAACCGAAGGCTCCATAATTCTTTCTCCATCCAATAGTCTTTTTGCAATTTCAATGCATCGATCACTCGGAATTAGACTTGCAATATATCCACTTTGTGCTCCATAATATTGTCCGGGCTGATAAACAACATCAGGAATCGTATTAGGAAACTCAGGAGATGCAACACGATTTAACACAACCTCGCCAACACACATCTTCCACTCATCAGAAAGGAATTCACTCCCTGCCTCGGCATAAATTACTTTCGCAAGAAGCATTAAATCACTATCTGAATATTGTGCCTGTGGTGCGGAAAACATATCTGGTTGATCTTCAGCGACCACTTCTGCAACTTCTTCATATGCAATAATTTCATCCTCTGGCTCCATGACAAGCATTTCTTCTGGTGCTGGAGTTGCTGTACATTCTATGGGGATTTCTTTCAAAGGTTGTTTACTGTTCATGTTCTTACCATCATTAATCGAAATTGAAAATAAAATTAAAATAATAAGACTAACAATGATAAGTAGTTTTTTAATCTTATTCATTTTTTTACCTCGCAATAATTTTGTATTGTTCAATCTATCGTTATCATATCATATATTTTCGTTTTGTCAATTGTGCAAATTGCACAAAAAAATGGGAGCCTAGAAAGCTCTAGACCCCCTGTGGTCGCTGCCAATAATGGTCAACGCCAATGGAGCGGTAGACGAGGCACGATCTCGCAACAATCAGATTGGAAATCTGATGCTCTACCATTGAGCTACTACCGCATATTCTTACTTCTGTGTCAGCTTGTTAAGCTCCCTCTGTGCTTTATTGATCAAGTTTGCATTTACAACTTCACTCTTGGACTTTAGCTTCGCAATACGATTTTCATAATGTAGTGCAGTCCTTGTGTTCATAATATATTCCTCCTCAAAATTAATATTTACATGGCAGCGGATAGAGGCTATGCTCCCCTACCTACAGATCCAAAGTCTGTCGTGCTACTATTACACTAATCCGCTATTTGGTTGCTGAGCTTCAGAATCGAACTGAATTGAGCTTGATTATGAGCCAAGTTGAGATGCCAACCTCCCGCCAGCCATAAATAGCTCTGCCTTTATTCATCTAACCTGCATAAACAGATAACAGAGCAGAAGATTATACCGGAGTCAAGTGGACTAAATTACAAAGAAGAAATGGTGGGTCTGGGCGGTTACGCTCCGTCCGTAGTACGCTTAAAAGGCGTATATTCTACTATTGAATTACAGACCCATACTAGTTAAAAACGAATCATCGCTGTCACAAATAGATCATGGTTTACAATCACAAGCGCTAGGAGGATAATAAACACAAAATGGCAGCATATTAACACCATGTTCCTTTCCCATAGTCCAAATCTTCCTGCATTTTCTCTTTCTCGATCATTTCAATTTCTTCTTTGGTCAATGTCCGATTGCTAACAATATATCCTGTTGAATTACTACGATTTGAGCAAGCAGTACAGTCGCATCTGGTTTCACTCGTTGGGAAAACGCTATATCGAAATGGACAATAGTAATTATAACAATCCATTAACAATTCTCCTTACAGATCTGATTTCCGCTTTTTATTTTTTACTTTCCTCGTAAAAAACAAATACATTACTTCGACACCATAAAGATTCTTTGCCATCTGGGTAGAAACCAATTTATAACCTTCATTAGAAAATGCATCAAGTGCTTCTTCTAGCGCCGAGGTTGCATAATTAGAACATAGAAAAACCTTGTTTTCAATTTTCATCTTATTCCTCCATTATATCATTGCACAAAGAGAACCACATTCTCAATAATTTTTTAATTTGGCGCGGCAAGAAGGATTCGAACCTTCACACGACTAAAAGCCGCCTAACTGATTAGCAATCAGCCCTCTTTACCTCTTGAGTACTGCCGCATAATTAATAGTTATAAGCAATTATACTGTTACTAATTATTTTAATTGCCATAACAATTTCTCCTAATATATATTTTAATGAGAGCGGCCAGACTCGAACTGGCGACTAAGGGTATTCAATAGCATATCCCTTCACGCTATAAAACTCTACCAACTGAGTTACGCTCTCATAATGGCGGAGAAGGTGGATGCCGACCCCACTCGCCATATTACTACGACCTAACGGTTTAGCAAACCGTCCCCTTTGCCAACATTGGGTACTTCTCCACATTGGAGCAGGAGGTCGGATTCGAACCGACGTGAGCAAAGCTGGCGGCTTACAAAACCGCTCCAATCGACCACTATGGGACTCCTGCAGATCTCTGTGTCTTTCCACAGCGCCAGCTATGCTTTGTTTGGTGGCGGCGCGCGACGTGCATAGCATCCACATTTTTCTAACGCAACTTGAATCGAACAAGTATCTCCCTCTGATAGTGAGGGCGCTTTCCCATTAAGCTATACAATAATATTTGGTGCTCCGCCCAAGCATCGAACTTGGAACCTCCCGATTATTGGCCGCTACAGTAAGTCCTGCCCTTACATCTCTTAATCCGCGGTTAAGCAGTGTTGCTATTACACCATGCAGCGAAGTCGGGTGCTCTGACCAATTGAGCTAGCGGAGCATATTTAATTTGCCGTCTTTCCGAGCTGTCACCGTTTCTGCAGATTTGTAGGGTTCGTTCAAACAGTTTAAGCAACTTATCCCTTGGTAATGATAGCGAGCGAGGCCGCGTATGACCCCTAACAGACTTAGAAGTTACTGGTTCTATCTTCACTCAAATCTGACATTGTACGCTACTCACCATCATTTGGTGGGCAGGGTGGGTGTCGAGCCCACTACCCCGAAGGAACGGATTTACAGTCCGCCGCGTTTGCCGATTCGCTACCTGCCCATATTTATTTTGTTGCTGAAGCTCTGGAATTGAACCAGATTAAAACGACTTATGAGGCCGCTTGAGATACCTACCTCCCTCCAGCAATATGTTGCAACTTGAGTAGTTTATATAGGTCGTACAGTTGCCACAAAGACCTGTGGTACGCCACCTCGAATTCGAATCGAGACTTGATGCATTTTGAGTGCATTTCCTCTGCCAATTGGGATAGTGGCGCATATTAAAGAATGCAAACGATAGGACTTAAACCAATGTCTTCATCATTCGTAGCGAGGCACTCTATCCAACTGAGTTACGCTTGCATATTTGACTCTTAGGTCAGTCAGCCACACATTACTTAACGCATTCCATTTGTTCGCATGGTGCAGGTGAAGGGCCACGATCCCTCAATCCCATCTGGGCGACAGATTTTAAGTCTGTTCTGTATTCCAATTCCAGCACACCTGCATATCAATGGGCAGTTTTCAGAGATGCCCAGCTCTGCTAGTACTCGAAATTCTATCTATCTCACACATTAACCTATTTTCACATAAAGATGGCTACCATTCAGCCTTGTGGATAACCTATGGTCATTGAACTTGAAACCAAACCATTGCTCAAGGATTTTGTAAAACTTTGTGGGCACACAATTTTAATTAACAATTATCTAAAAGCCCTCTTTACAACTTTAAGACTTAAACTTTGACACAAAAATAATCTTTGAGCATTGATCTCTGAACATTGATATTTAAACTTTAATCTTTACAGTTGAAAAATATATGTACATCTTAATTTTAAGTCAATCCATATATTAAATCTTTTTTACTGTATTATTAAAATTAGTAAAAATATTGTTGAAGACCAATTTTTTTATTATTTCACATCAATGTATCGGTCAAAACCATCGAAGCAAGTCCGTTCTAGGTTTTCGAATGGCAGCAAGTTAGCTGCTTAATACTCGATATCAAGCACAGTTAGTGCGTTACTAACCGAAAGTGCAGCATCAACTTCAGTAATGAAACTAGAAATCTCATTGTCAAGCTGTTCAATGGCATCCTTGACACCAATAGGATCAATGATGTCATAAGTGTTGTCCTTGATGTACTGAGCACGAAGATTCTTCATCGCTTCCGAATCAACAGCCATCTTAGAATCCTTCGGCTGTGCCTGAATGACACTAAGAACATAATTCTCTGCTCTCTTCTCAAGAGGATCACCACTGTTCTTATCAAGCTCATTCTTTGCTACAGCATACTGAGCTTCAAGATGCTTCTTGAATGTGTTCTTGAACTCCATCCCATGGTTCTTCATCTCAATTGCGGTAGCAACTGTGTATTCGTTGTCACCAACCTTAACCTTCGTTACTGCATTAGATGCAACAACCGCCTTCTTGATTGCATTACGTCTTGCAATCAGATCAGACACCTTCTGGAAATCTGACTTCATGCTGTTCTTAAACTCATTAATGGTCACTCCATGAATCTTCTCATTAGAATGCTTATTCGCAACTACAAACGTACCAGAACAAATCGCATTATTGATACGTGAATCAATAACCTTAAGTTCTGCAAGAGCCTTGTGGACTGTCATCTGTTCCTTCGTTGCCATAATTCATAATCTCCTTTTAGTGATTTTTAACTATTAACTATAATTTTGTACTGTCTAGCGTGCTTACATATTACCACATTACTTGTCATATGTCAAGTACATCTTGTGGTTTTTTCTTTTTATGTATTCAAGCGGCTCAATCAATCAAGTTAGCTCTCTCTTGACTACATTCTGAATTATACCACAATAATTTCGTATTGTCAATGGGTATTTTCAAGAATTTCTACTGGAGTTTCAAATACACGACTGTTTAGTGCAATCAGATCTGCTCTAAACATATCAAGTCGCTTATCAAAAGCACTATAATACTTCTTCATAAGCTTTTCCTTTGCAAGCATCTTGCCCTTCTCCTCGTCGTACACATCGCCTTTCGCAAGCTTGACCTTGACCTTAAACTGCTTAGGCATCATGTACTTCTCACGAATCATATAACAGTCGAACTCATTGAGAAACTTATCAATCTTATTAATTGCATCAAGCTCAGTTCCTCTTAGAACAGCGAACGTTTCCTTCGTGTTGGGGTTACTATAATACTGAATAGCCATTTTTTCTTTTGTCCTTTCTTTTTTAAATAATTTTGTATTATCTTTTGACTTATGCTTGAATTATACCATATGTTTTTCTGTTTGTCAATATCTTTTTTCGTTTTTTTTGAATCACATATTGACTTCTTTCAACTATGCTTGGATTATATCACAATAATTTCTGTTTGTCAAGTGGCACTTTTTAAATATGCCCTACTATTCGCAAGTAATCCAAGTAATTTTACGGCTGTATTACAAATACAATCTCCATCTTGCCACCACATACACTTCTCCTCTGAACACATCAACGTTTTTGACGACGTTGCAGTATCAGAAAGACAATAGCATAGTGGACAGTATTTTTTATCTTCCATGTCCGTCACCTCACATAAAAAATCAAAACTATCCATGAACTCATTATATTGTTCTACACAGCGCTCAAGACATGGAAAGTTATTAACTTCTTTCTTATATTGTTTTCCATAAAACTGCATATATGGCTGTCCAAACTCTTCATCAAGCACTAGCACATTATCAAAGTCATTCCAGTCAGAGATATCGTTTTTAAAGCAAATACTTACACTCAGCGCATGGTCAATACTCTTTGTTACATGCCACGCCGCATCATGATTAATCCAGCTTCCGCCTTCTCTAAAATGTGCTTCAATAAGCTGCTCTTTAGTTGGCACATACTTAAGTTTATAGCTTTTTGCTTTCATTATTTCACCTCATCCATCTTCGCGCCACAGTTGTGGCAGTAATTATGCGTATATTCTTGAGGGCATCCGCAATCGTTGAACCTATACTTCCACGACAGCAATGTTGCGATTTGATTTATTGCGTTCCAATTTCGACGGCTGTTGGAGCCAATCCTCAACACCGTGTAAACATTTATTGAAACATTTCGGTGATTCGCACTCATTGATTTCTGCACAGCACTCACAAACAGTGGTCATTGATGCAATCCATGCAGCTAATTCATCATCGCTCATCTCCCGGATGTGGTCGGCGTTGGTTCGCTTTTTCCTCCGGTACTCGCAAAAAGAAGCTGTGCATTCTCCTCTGATAAAATAAGTGCAATTTGTTTCTGCTTCTTCTGGTGTTCCAGCACCACATGTGTACTTAATCACTTGTACGCTCCTTAATAAATTTTTCCCTGATTGCTTCTTTCTCTGGGTCTTCGTATGATGTCTGCCAATACGCTTGCAGCCATTGGATATTCCTTATTTCTTCGTCAGATAGCAAGTACAGATGATCCAAAACAACCTGTCTGCGCTTGTATCGGTCTGGATGGGCGTTACCTGCATAGATGCACTGGCAGCTTTCATACTCACAGATTGGACACTTAGCCATTGTCAGCACCTTCTTTCCGTTCTCCGTAGGAGCAGAAATCGTTATCCTCAGTCCAGTTAAATGACAGTCTCATAGGGCAAGGCGGCTTGTTATGGTACTTGCACTCCCTGCATCTGACCACAGGGACGGAGTCCACAGTCTGCATATCCTCCAGAACCGCAATGCATGTTTCTACTCCACGCCTATCCCCTTCATCTTCTTTTGACGAAAGTTGCGGAATCCATTTTTTGTAGATTTCCAGCAGCTTGTCGGCATCAATCAGCCTCTTTCCATTTGACGACTTTTCCCTAACATCCATCAGTCAGAACCTCCCTCCATCTTTGCTCCACAATTTGGACAATAATTGTCATTTAAGATAAAAACAGTTTCCTCTTCATGACAATGTGAACATTCTATTGTACTTTCTGTCGGAAACAGATTATCCGGGTGATGAATCCAATTCGCATGCACTCCATCTACAGTAGGCGCTTGCATCAATACTCGCATGACACTGCCTTTGTTATGTTCAGTCATCATTTCTTTCGCAAACAATTCTCCTTTATGTAAGCATTCTCTCGCTTGAATAGATGCATCGACCAATTCATCAATAAGCTGCTTTAGGTTATTCGCATCACTATACCCATCATAATCGCAACCAATGTCCCATATAAATTGTAACCATTCATCTACACAATTTGGCTCACACATTTTACATCCTGTCTGTTCATCAATCCAATATTTCATTTTATTCACTCAAAATCCTTTCGGCAAGCAAATCACAATCATAGCGCGACACAGCCCAATGAACATATTTCCTATGACAATCGTCGCAATTACAAGTATCAGGGATTTCAAAATTATATCGGCAATTATCACAATACATATAATCAATGTATTCGTAAATCAAATTGGATATTTCTTCTTTAGTTTTTTTAAGTTATTTTACTGGAACTACCTCAATATATGAAGGACAACTATCATCACAAATAGAACAGAGTCTACCTTCGTTGCATATCATCATTTTTATTATTCTCCTTTTATCTCATACTTTCCTATTAGTTCGTTGAATTTACTTAATCCCTTCATAAAAATTAAATCGTTTTCATAAAGGTAGTAGCGTAGTGCTTTAAGTTCAGCGACAGGAATGGCCTCTATTGTAGGAAACTTATCAAGAAACGTTTTCTGCTGGAGACAGTATTCTCTGATAGCAGCAACGTTGATGTTTTCATTGTCTTTGTCAAAGATGATTACTTCATTGACCCTATCAGCATCAATTGGCCTCATTTATTTAATCCTCCTCCAATCTTTCTTCCTAAACAATCAACTTCAACAATATCATTGTCTAGCACATCTGTTTCATAAAGCATCTTTTCTAGTGCATGAAGCTCATCGAAATAATATGCAAGTTCTTTCTTTAGGTTTTCTATAGCTTCTTCTTTTGTTTCGCCATACCCATAGATATTTGTTAAGTCAAAATTATGATATCTATCAGCATCATTAAATAAATAACAAGTATGCGACTGAAACTTTTCCTTTCCATCATTATGATGTGCAATTTTCATTAACATAGTTTGCTCCTTTCGGCTCGTACATGTCACAAGCACTTGTATCCTCATAACACAAATGCCCAAACAAAAAAGTCATACCCATTTCTTTCTCTTTAGGAGTTGGATGTGGAATATCACAGCATAAATTCCAATCTCCACAACCAATATAATGCTTGCATGTCCCGCATTTATCCATTTATCTTACGCCTCTTTTGTAAAAAATAGATACATATAAGACAATCATTATATTCATTTGACATTTGTTGATTGCTCCTTTATAAATTTGTTGCCTTAATATACTATAATTTTGTACTGTAGCCAGTATAGCATATATCTGCTATTTGTCAATATGGCAAATTGTACAAAACTGTAGTTTATATTTTGCGATTTTGATATAAAAAAATAACTCCCACTATATGAGTGGGAGTTTATGTATAATTAAATCAATGCATTGCGAAATATTATTTAATTAATACTATCAATCTTAAGACTATATCCAAGAATCTCACCTTTGTTGGCTTTACATCTTCTTCTTAAGCACACCAATTTCTTTCCAAACATTTCCGTCCATATCTACTTCAAAGCAGATCAAATCATTCTTAGAACCAACTCTGTTCTTTACAATTCTTAATCCAACATAATTTTTATCATATCTTAAATCATGTTCTATTGGCTCTCCCCAAGTATCATCTTCACAGACATATACATAGTTTTGCTTATCATCTGCTGATAAATGCTTCCACATTTGCATTTGGTCAGTAACATGCATCATTCTCTTTGAACTTGCAATCTCCTGAGAATTTAGGTTTTCAATAGGGATATCATGCGCAGAATCTGTAAGCTGGAAGGTGCAAATACAATACATTTTTGTTTCATGGATCCACTCTGTAATTTTTGTAGCAGTTGCGGCTAACTTGGCAAAGTCCTCAAGCCCGGAGCATTTAAGCGTATCGTATGCTACACCATCACATTTGTAAATTGTATTGGCTTTTTTAATTTCCATTTCAAGTACTTCATCTTCATAGCAAGAACCGATATTCTTAAACAAGAATTTGCCACTACTTTCAGATTCAACCCATTGCATAATTCGTTGCACCTTACGATATTCAGAAGAGGTTTCATAAATTCTCTTTTTATAAGACTCTTCATCTTCTGTATACACACCATTATCATCCATTTGTCTATAGATATACTTTCCGTTATCATCTTTATATGATCCGAGTGCAATTTCTCTTTCTGGTTTATAAATATCTTTAATCCCATGTAGCTCTTGAATCTCTGGAGAATTAATGCATGTAACTAAGAAATTCAATTTAATGCTCTCTGCCGACATTTCGTTTGCAAGCAATAGAATTTTTTGCTTTTGAACAAGAACTAGATACGCAATAAGATAAACGAGATTTCTGCCCTTACCACTATTGCTCAAAGCTCCTGTCATCAAAACGTTTCCGGGAAGCAATCCTCTATAATACTTCTGAAGATATGGCCATGGCCCAGCAACACCCATAGATGGCATGCATAGGAATTGGTCAATACATGAAACTGCGTTTTCTGTAAGAACAACAGGTTCATCAATTGCTTGTACTTTATTAGCTACCTTATCAATTCGGCCACGAACAATTCTACAAATATCATCTGGCGTTAATGCATTGAAATTCTTAATTGCCAAGATTTTTGATACATCATATCCAGTCTCATTAAAAGCTCTTAGCAATGAAAACTTTTTAAATATTGAAAGATAATTCTTAATATCATGAGGGTCGCTCATTGCCATTAATTCTTTAATTGTCTTATATCCGCCATACTGTCTATATTGTTTAAAACGCTCTTTAGACATGCTACAGAACGTATTAATTTTCAATTCGGTAAAATCTTCAGAATATGAAACATAATAATCAGAAAATAACTGATAAAAAAACTCACATGCCTTGTCCGAAAAATCATATTTTGGGACAATTGAGGTTCCATATGTTAGATATAATGTTGGCTCTTTATAAAATGATCCAACTACCAGCATTTCGGACTGGCTATTAGTTAATTCAAGTTCCATATTTTCACTTCCTATCAAATTAAGTCTTCCAAAAGATCGCTAATATCCCCTAGTCCATCCTTCTGTTCAACTGCTTTAATTTTGCTATAATCAATGTTTACACTCTTTTTAACGCGACTTTGTTTCTCTTTCTCTTCTGCTTCTTTCTTTGCTTTTTCCTTGGCTTTTGAATATTTTACATAATTACTCATTAAAATAGCAAGATCATAGTTGACTCTTACCTCTCCGTCAATTACCTTTCCATGATGCTTGTTCCATGCATTTGTTTTGTCTAGTTCTTTCTGATAGTCCTTCCACATATCAAACAATGTTTCTAATTCAATTGGCTTGCACCGTCTTCCATTATATTTTCCAGATTGAATATCTGCAATAATTGACCAAAAACGACGACTTAATGCCCCAACATCATAATGTGCAATCAAATACTCATTGAATTCGTCTTGCACAAAACGATGCATTAATTTCTTTTTTGTTTCTGATTCTAGTTGATCTAAATTCTGTAAGGCATCTGAATAAATGGACGAGTACCTGTTGTTTTTTAGTACTCGCCCATTACACATTGTTTTAAAACATTCAGTATGATAGCTTTTCTGTTTGTAAGAAACCATATGCATATCATTTTTTGTCAAAACAATATCTTCCCCACAGAACGCGCATTTTCTAATTAAAGTGGCGCTCATTGTTATGTCTCCTTACTGTGAAACTACTTCAAGAATCTGGTTTAGAATAGCAATATCTGTAACCTTGGCGAACTGGTCTGGAAGTCCTGCTTCCTTTATGGCAGCACGTTTGGCTTTCTTGTCTTCAGGAGAAAGAGATGACAGAACTCCCTTAATTTCTGCCTTAAGGTTCTTACATTCTTCGTCTTTTCTAATTTCCACATCCAACTCGTCTGTTTCCATTAGATCCTCTTTATGTGAATTATAATAGTCTTCCTTTTCTTTTTTCTCCTGCTTTGATTTGCTCTCAATATATTCGTCTGTTGCGTCATGAGACTTAATAGAGTTCTTAATTGCATCCTTGACAGTATCAATATAATTCTTTGCAGAAACTTCTACTCTGTCAGCAATATCTTCAAATCTACCACCTGCATCAATATATCCATTTCCACGAAAGTACATCCATCTGCTAACACCATCTACATGCCCATCAGTAATTTCTCTTTCAATAACACCCATCATACAAATATCTGCCTTGTTAGCAAAAATCGAATCATAATCTGTTGAAAGATTAGATGTAAGCATCTGGTATTCATCGCCATTTTTCTCTTTAATATCCTTAATCTTAGTGTGCCCAATAAACACTAGACAGTACCCACTAGATTCTAGTCTGGTAATAACGGAATTAATTAGCTCATCCACTTTTCTACGCCCAGCTCCATAACCTCCAAAACACGCATTAAATTCATGCTTGGTACCAGACTTCTTATAGTCAAGACGCACAATTTCCTTTTGAGCCATAGAAATCCATTCGTCAACGGTATCAAATGCAATAATAGAAAACGAATTTTCGTCCTTATTTTCTACTAGTTCGTCAACGACTCCCATTAGTGTAGCCCAATCTGGGCAATCAGCAACCATTAGATTGTCAATAGCAAGATAACCTCTCTCATTTCCACAGCTAATCAATAGGCCATGACTCATGTCGCCATATAGTTCTTTAATTAAATTTGCAAACAATGTAGTTTTGCCCCATTTTTTTGGTGCTCTCCAATAGTGGCGATAGTTAGTAATATCTACTGTTACCTCATTTTTCTTCCATAAAGCCATAATAATATCAGTCTCCTTTACCTTTTAAACTATTTATATACCTATCTAACTCTTCTTGTGTGATATATCCTTTTTCAATTGCATCTTCCGCATATAACCAATGCAATGCCTCGCCTGTTTGTGGATGTTTATACGTATAATTTTGTTTACCTCTACAGCACTTTGTAATAGAGCTTGGATCAAATCCATATAAATTTTGTACTTCTTTTGCTCCCCAAAAAATTTGATTTAATTCTATACAATATATTCTTCTACATTTCCACCAATTACTACCTTTACGAGAATCACTCATCTTTTTCTTTGCTTCTTCTGTGTGATGTTTCCCATACATTGGATGATTACTTGGATTTATAAATCTTTCTTTTGCTTTTTCTGATAGATTTAATTTTTGTTCATCTGACAATTTTTTACCTAAACTGGGATGTTGTTTTCCTATCCATATATGTTTGCCTTTAGTTGTTGGATTTGCCCAATATAATTTATGTTTTTCATACCATTGTTTATATGTTTCTTCATCCATGCGTTCTTTTGGAGAAACTTTAAACTGTGGATTATTCTCGCCTACTAATCCTACTCTTCCATACATTGGATGATTATTTGGATCTGAAAGTCTTTCTTTTGCAGATTTTGATATCTTTTTTCTTGTTTCTTTACTTGGAGTCCATCCTTGCGTTGTTCCTCCACCATAAACAAGATTATACCAATTGTTAGATTCAACAGCATTAAAGAAAACACTATAATTATATTCCATTTCATTTAATTCTTCTGCAGAATAAGCAATATCAATTACATTTCTTACAAAATTTTCTTTTCCATATTTGTCAATTGCTTGTTTAAATGCTGCACCACTACCAAGATATTCTTGCCAATTTCCATAGAATTTTCTTTGGCCTAAATATCTTTTGCCATCAATCAAATTCGTTGTGATATAAATAAATCCATATGGATCTTTTACTTCCGTATATGTTGTATCTTGTAGCCCATCAACGGAAGAATTCATTTCTTTTAATTCTTCCATCTATTATCACTTCGCTGTCTATAATTTAGTATTGTCTAGGGAAGCTTTAATTCTTCCCTAGACTTATGGATTCTTACCATGGCTCATCTTCATCGTCAGATGCATCGTCGCCCCAATCATCATCCACATTGGATGTTGACTCTGCCTTACCAGTGAAATCCTGTTCTGCTTTCTTTGATGCATTTACCTTCTTAATTGCCTCATCAATTGCCTTTTCAGTATATGTTTCTTTGTCAATAGTTGATGGCTTTGCACCTGTAATAATAAGTTCTCGATGAGTCGGTGCAAAAACTCTCTTATTGTCCATATCATTAGATTCGCCCCAGCAATCATCATCTTCCTCATCATTCACGTCTTCAACATTATTAACAACATTGATATGTCCATGAACCTGAATGGAATTATAAGGCTTTAGCCCACTACGCATCTGCTTTGCGAGTTTTGCATCTTCAATAATAAATTCAGCAGACTCAATAGAGTTATAATTCACAATCTTTGCATCAACTACAAATCGACCAGTTGGCTTGTCGTTTTCTCTTTCCTGATCAATACCAACAAAAACAATTGTCTGCGTAAAATCATGAGCGGGAGCATAATCCTCTGCCTCAAAATCAATATCCTTCTGACATAGAGAAACTTGTGTTGGGACAAACTTTGTGGTATGAGAGACTTCTCCATCTTTGTTAGTATAACTGCCAAATTCTAGATTTCCTTTAACAAAAACAGAATCACCATCATTAAGATTTTCATTAATGTATTCACATGCATCATATTCTGTTCTATAATGATTGTCATTCTTGAGCTTTCCATTCTCTCCAGGAACTTTCTTAAGCCCAGTCAGTACACCAATCATACGATATCCATCTGGTGCATTCTTAATTCTATCCTTCCAAGCAATTGCCTTTACTTCTGTCTTACCATCTTCATTCTTCTTGCTAAAATATACCTTATCGCGTGGCATGCCATTAAGCGAAGGATAAATGGTCTTCTTGTCTTCATACTCTACGCCAAAGTTAACCATACGAAAATCCTTACCTGTCTTGGTCTTCTTTTCTGTATAGAAGTTGTCCTTATCTACTCCGCTTACAATTCCTCTAACCTGAAAAGTTCCCTTGGTTTGTGGAAGTTCAAAAAGTTTGTTTGCCATATTTTATTAGTCTCCTTTTCCTATAATTTTGTATTGTTTAATAAAATAAAAATTAATACCTATAATATCTTTCATCCATGACCACATTGTAATATGTGTATTTATCTAAAATGTCTTTCCCTATATTCAACATATAATTTTCGTGTTCACAGCATGGGCATTTCGCTTGTATATATAAATACTCAATGTAATTATTTTGTTCATCAACCTGAAAAATTGTTCCACATTTCTGGCATTGAACGTTGACGCTCTTTGATTTCATTCATCATTCATCCCCCTTTCTCAACAATTGAAAAGACTATAATTTTGTATTACATCTCATTACGATTGCATTATACCATAACAATTGCGTCTTGTCAAGTTTTTTATCGAAGATCGAAAAATTTTGTATTTCACTTTTACTTTATATTAATTCGCCGCTGATTATTGCGCAATTTCCATTTAACTCGATATTCGCAATTCCATTTTTCTTTTATTTTTTGTACCAATCATAACGTATTGTAATTCTTACATTATAAATTTTTCGCTTCTTTTATTATACAGTACAAAATTATAATTGTCAAATTAAATTACATTTTTTAATTTATTGATCTTTTTTCAATGTTTTCTTTCTCCAGACGAAAAAGTAAATGGAAATCAATATCCATCCAAAAACATTCCCATGAACAAATGATACCAACGCCATTAGAGTAATATAAATAATCCACCCATAGAACATCACATCAAGATCTGTATCTTTATAATATTCCGCCTTAGTTTCTAGAGGAGCATCAGCTTCCTCAATTACATCATCCAAAAACTTATCCAAATTGTTAGTTGTAATAGACATTACATTATGATCGCCCTTTTTTACAAAATCATAATTGTGATTTCCACTACTATCAATATAATGTCTTTTAAGCACTTCAATATTTTTGACTGTCCTTTTCAATTTCACAACGCTTCCAACATAATACTCTTTCCCTTTATAATTAAAAGTATCCAAATCAACTAACATGTTACTCTCCTTTATCAATAAAATTGTCCAAAATGCTTGTTGCACTTTGCACTTCTGCGTCATATGCTTCCGCATATCTTTGTGTTGTAGTAATATTTTCATGTCCAAGAACAGATGCAATTGTCATAATGCCAATTCCTGCACTATACAGATTCATTGCAGCAGAACTTCTCAACTTGTGAGGAGTAATATGCTTATCAAGATGACTTGTATATTTCTTTACGACCCCTTGAACGCTATCAACAGACATTCTATTTTTCTTTTGGCTAATGAACAATGGGCCAGTTTCTCCTCCTCCAAAAAATCGCGCTCTATCATTGAGCCAAACAAGCAACGATTTCCTCAGATGATTAGAAAAACTTATTTCTCTTACTTTTCTACCTTTCTCAATTACTCTAATAGTGTTTGTCTTAAAATCAATGTCTTCAACATTAATATTAACAATCGCAGAGACTCTAAGCCCAGTTCCAAGACCAAGTGCAATAATACATCTATCTCTATTTTTTGTCATTGGTCTGCCTTCCATTTCAATTCTATCGAAGACAGACTGAATTTCTTTTTGCGTCATATATGTCACATTGTGTTGAGTCCTAATTTTTGGTCTTTCTGTTTGCGCCATAGGATTTTCTTTGATATACTTCTTTTGCATCAAAAATTTATAAAACGTATTAAGAGAAGACCATCTCGCTGCTCTAATGTCATCCCCAACTTCCGTGTCTTTTCCTCTAGCAGACTTTCTCTTAATATATGTCATATATCTTTCAATGTCTTCATCAGTAACATTAGAATAAAAATCTTCGTCTGGCTCCCCTTTTGTATAGAATTTCATAAAATCGACAACATGATTGATATAGTTATTCATTGTCGTATACGTTTTGTCTCTAGCGTCCATCCAATTATAAAATGCGGTAAAAATATTTGGCAATTTACTAAGTTTCTTTTCCATTTTTGCTTTTGCTTCAATCTCTTTTTCTATTCTTCCATTCATATCATTACCCCTCCTTTTAAAATTGTACAATATTCTTCTCTTGGCAACATATACGCCAACTCTTTAATCGTACTTCTTTCATTGATTACTCTATGCGTCGTATCTGACACAAATTGATAAAATTCTTGCTTGTTTTTGAAAGTAATGAACCCTTTCGTAGTTATATGAAATACTACTACTTTCACAGCATAACCTCTTTTTGTTATAAATTATTTTTCTGCGTTTATTATAACACTACAATTTTGTTTTGTCAAGTATTCTGTTGAGTTTTAATAACTTTCCATACAGGTGCTGATTTAGTTCCACCAACTCGCTCAACAAAACCAAACATCAAGAACAAGATTTCCTCAATATTTGTTTCTTTTAGATCCATCTTCCGAGGGCTTTGTGGATAATTGCAAATAAACTCCCCATTATTATTCATTGCTTGTTTAATTTGATTTAACGTTTCAAAAAGCATTTGCAGAGAACTCTGCACATTAAGCACATTAGAAGCGAATACGATATCATACTGTCTATTCAGTGCAAATTTATCGAGTAGTACATCTCCATTGCCAACCCATAGATCATATGCTACCACATCAAATCCTTTGCTTAGAAGATATTTTGTACTAGTAGCTCCCTTCCCCGCACCAAAGTCGAGAATTGTTTTACTCTTATCCACATTGTTTTCCACCCAAAGAGGAACTATTGCACGAATCTTTCCGTCTTTAATTGCCGAAGCTCCTGCGCTTCGACTCGTTGCCTTTGCAATTTGAATTTCCTGAGCTGTCATACTTTAATGTCCTTTCTATTACAAAGTTAATAAAAAAGAAACCTGCCTATTCATAAGTCTCAATTTCTACCAACTTTAAGACCAAGTTTATAATACTCAATATTTCTCTTAATAGAATGCTTTCTATTCAACAGAGAAAACGCCAGTTTATGAGCTTTAATTTCCTTTTTAATTTTATTCTTAATTTTCCAAACATCATTCTCAAATCTGCACTTCCAACAATCCGTATAGTCAAACGAATCCCAACCGTCATACGTGTAAAAGTAATGATTGGAATAAAAATTCAAACGATGATACCTTCCACAACTATCACATTTCCCATAAAACCATTCCCATCTCGATTCATCGTGTGGAAGCTCTTCAATAAGATAATCATACTGACCATAATCATTGTCTTCTCCCTGTAATACAGGATTCTTCCACCAATTTTCCATAATTAATCTCCTTTGTTATTTTACAAGTTTAACTCCAGATGATAATTTATAAGCACTTTCTTTTTTCTTCTTGGGAATTAAAATTGTATTTTGTCCTGCTATAAATTTGATATCTCCTCTGTGTGACAACAATTCTTTTGTAAGTTTAATGATGTGAGATGTTTGTGCTGCATTCATGTCTGCCATACCAATTATATGATACAAATCATCTTTCACAAACTTATCCATTTCGCTAACTGCTGTTCTGCAAGACAAAATTGATTCATTAAGATCTTTTATTGTCATCTTACTTGTATCACGTGCATTTAAATTATACTTCGACAAGATAGTTTCACACTGCTCTATCTGCTTAGAAATATTTTCTACTATAATTTGATATTCTGAGTGCCTCATTATTAATTCCCTTTCTTATTCCCAAATCACCTTCTGTTTAAGACAGCCTTCATAAACATCTGGATAACTTACTTCTTCAATATTTGGCTTGTCTTTCCCTTTAAAATTATTCCAATCGGATCTCCCAAATGTGGTATGACACACAGGGCAACAATAACTTGCCATATCAATCTGATAACTATAACACAGTTCGTCATCAGTCATGTCCATTCCATGAAACCAGTTTTTACATTCTGGACACTGTACTGCAATATGCCGAATAGGAAGTGGTTCATATTCAACTCTTACATTAAAATTCATTACTTATGTCTCCAATTTTTAATTTTAATATTTGCGTATTCCACGATCTCACAATATTCTTTATTTGTAATTTTGTCATCAAATGCTGCACGTTCCTCAACTATTTCAGTCAATTCGTCAATATCATTTGCCTTGTCAATCAAATCAAAATATGCTTGCATTGACTTACGCCTCCTAAATTTTCTTACGACGAAATGTTTTGTTATCAATTAACACAATATTTCAATTTTCAATCTTTCTCATGAAACTATTAAATTTCTTTTCATCTGTTTCTATTGTATTGATTCAAATGTCACCAATATATTCAGTATGCAGAATTTTATAGCACTTATTTTTAAGCTCTGTTATCATTCCCTTTCTTGAAACTGGATTCCCATTCACGTAATATTGATATTTATTCATTTACCACATCTCCTTTATTTATTTCCTCTAACCTTTTATTGCAAATTTCATAATAGTCTGAGTCCAATTCATACCCAATAAAATTGCGACCACATTCCTTAGCAGCAACTGCTGTTGTACCGCTCCCCATAAACGGATCAAATACAATTCCGTTTTCTAGAGAAGAATTAACAATTAGATTTGCCACAATATTAATGGGTTTTATCGTTGGATGTCCATATTTCTTTTTATCTGACTGATTTAAAGGAGTTATATAATATGTAAATTTTGTTTTAAACTCGCCGTAAATCTTAACTCCCTTTTCTCTGAAGAACAGTATATATTCTGTATCAGTCAAATATTTATTTCCACATGCGGGAACAGGATTTGTCTTATGCCACGTAAGCAAATTCCAGTTACATTTCTTTCCTTTTACAAAGTAATCAAGAAGAGGAATAATCTGTTTCTGGCTGCAAAAGAAATAAATATTAATTTTTTTCATTATCCTGCATAGCTCATCAAGCACCTGCGTAGAAAAGCCGTCTTTCATATTATTCAATTCTTTTACATACTGCTTGTCTGCCTGTTTATAAATTCCTGCCCCACTTGTTTCAATTACATATGGAGGGTCTGTAACAACAAGATCCACACAATTGTCTGGAAATTGTCTCATTCCGTCTAAGCAATCCATGTTGTAAATTTTATTAAGTTCCATATTCTAGTCCCCTTTTATGTCAATAATTTTGTATTGTTTAATGTTCTTTAAATTTAACCGCTTCAATTCTCTTGTCCCAACATTTGCGGCAGCTACTGCACGTAATTGTCTTATCCTTTTGATTCGGACAACTAGTAATTTCTTTTGGGAATTCAGGATTCAAAGTTTTGTCTTTAAAGTCTACATATGCAACAGGAAGACCAAACGGATTCTCTACCTTCCATCCAATATGCCATGCAGAGAAAATAATATTGAGATTGTCTGGCAGATCTCCGTTCTCAGTAAGCCACTTGTTCACAATGCTATATTTTTTCGTGAACGACATGAACTTAATGTCAGGAAATTGCCTTGCAAGTTCGACCATTCCACAGAAGAAATCATAATCGTGGGCATCCCCAGCATCAAAGAATCTAAATAGTGGGAGCGGATTATGCTTCACCTTAAACGCAACCTGTTCCCAAAAATCCTGTGGATCTGTGTTGTATAGTCTGAGATTTCTTGTATATGCTGCCAAAACAGAACTCATTTGCTGCGTTCCTTTCATACAATAGCATCCGCCATGCTTGCAAGGTGCGTCCTCCCTACACGTACAAGTCGGGAAAGCCAAGTCGTTGCAGCACCCACCAGTCTTTCTATTTGACGTACTCAGATGCACTTCATTTGACTTGTTGGCAAGATAATCAACATACTCTTCTTTAGTCAAGAATTTCTTTTCTTTTGTCATGATATATCCTTCCTTTCTATTATACAATAATTTTATATTCTGTCAATAAAAGAGGCATAGATTTCTCTACGCCTCTTGATATTTATTTTATTTAATTTTACTTACTGCTTCTTCTCTTGTTTTCCCGAAATTTGCTTCCTGAAGAACGCCAAGATAAGGGATGAATACCCAAATGTCATCATTATAATCACACCATTCAATAACTTTTTCTTTTAGAAGGTCTTCTACAGTTCCAACCAGTCCAAAACACACTTCCTTATCGGCAGTCCATACCTTACGAATGGTGCCATCGTAACCACGTTTCTTAAAAAATTTAAGTTCCATTTTTTAAGTCCTTTCAGAATTTCAAAGTGTTTTCTGCAATCTCCGAAAGCATATGCGTAAAGTCTTCAACAACTTTACTCAACAGATATACATCTACCCAATCACCTTCAGACGTTGTGACCATATACCATCCGTCGCCCGAGTATTCTTCAATTCCATAAATGTCTCCATAATTGTAGCGCAAATATGTCATCAACATATTAAATTCATTTTCCGAATTTACCTTATACGCAATATGAGTATACAGCCCATCATCTCCATAAGGAATTGGAACAACAAAATGTTTTAGATTAATACTCTTGAATGTGTTCGCTTCATATTCCATACAGTCGCTATAGTTTATAAATTCTTTTCCGTCAAGTGCCTGATATACAATGGTTTCCTTTTTAATTTTTTCCATTTACTTTGTCTCCTTATTCAATTTAAATCCATCAAAGTTGTCAATTGTATCATATTAAAATTACATTTTTAATTTACTGCCGTACTGCTGTAATATTAATATCGTTTTTCTTTGCTTTATACTTTCTGCTTGCCTTTGTTTTTGCTTTGTCCCATGCTTCGTCAAGGCCATTCGCCTTTACTTTAATATCTTCTCTAAACATAGGCTCATAACAGTTACAAGTCAGAATAAATTCTTTCATAATTAAATCCTCCGTTTAATTATCTCCATCACTATCATCCATCTGATTTCCGTTATACCACTCTCTCAAATAGCCAATATCGGTACAATCAACCTCCCAAGTGCCGTCCATAAATGTTCCATCATCAGGGATTGGGATAATACCTGCATCATCTTTTGCGATTTCAATTGCCTCATCAAGTGTCTTCGCTTCTACATTTACCGTTCCCATCATTGTCCAGCACACAGGTATCTTCCAAGTTTTCATTTACTCGTCCTCCTCAAGAATCCAGTCATATCCGAGCCATTTAATTTCATCGTCAGAAAAACCAATCGCATACACATCTCTACGAGCAATTTCAAGCTCTACATTTCCATTGTCTGTACAATAATCAATTGCATTTTGAAGCAATTCAATGGCTCTTCTATATGTGATATATCCAGAATTATTTGTCTTGTCTGGAATGATTTCATTTCCATCCTCGTCTTCATCGCCTTCAACCCACCAAGACTCCCACATATTATAGGTCTCACTTAGACGTTCCATCATAAACTCTTCACAGCAAGAATCTTCAACATATGCTCTATAATCAGGATCTTCAATTTCTTCTGTGCTATGCCATTCATAATAATATCCATCCAGCATATCAAGAACCTCTTTTTCGAGATATTTATATGTATCATCCCATTTAATGCACAATTCTCTTTCAAAACAATTTACAAAATATCTTGTAATCATATTATTTGCTCCTTTCACTCTTAATAAATGCTTTCTTTGCTTCTACATCCAACAGTTCACCACATGGTTTATATGGATCGTGCTTAATGCACTCAATATCTTTAAGCATCAGTTCAAATGCATCCTTGTGGCTTTTCCCTTGCTTCATCCAGAAGTTGTAACACTCTTGCGAGAATTGATTTAATATTTCCATTGTGTTTTCTTTACTCAACATTTATTAATCTCCTTTCTATTTTATAAAAGGGGCTTTGTTCAAGCCCATTTAAGAATAATTTTGTATTGTTTACCAGCTACTCACGTAATAAATAGCTTGCGTTTCAAAGTCAGTGATTGCAAGAACATTTTCAATAATCTTAATGGTGTCAACAATATCGTTTACATAATACTCGTCGTAATCGCACCCTCCGAAAAAGAATCCATCACAACAAGGAAGCAACTCCTCTGCAACACTTGAGTCAATTACGACTTTGCCATCTTCATAAATCGGTTCCCAGCCATTAGGAGTTCCATTATCTCCATTATGCACCTTCCCATACGTCATTGTGCAAGAATCAAGCACTGTTTTACAGACACCGAGAAGGTTTTCAAGAATCTCCTTTGTACACTCATGATGATAATCACAATCATCATCTCCGTCTTGAACGTTGGTTACGAACCAATTATGAATCTGATTTGCTTTTCTCCAATATCCAACCTGCTCCATAATTCTGTTATATCCATACTTATGTTCAGTGTCCCAAGCGGAATAACGCTTCTTGTAGAAAGGTTTATAAAATTCAATTACATCCTTGCCCGGAAGCTCGCTTTCATCAATACCGCACCATTCCTTAAGTGTGCAGTCTGCATATTCACTTCCTTCTTTCTTTGCATTCAACCAATCGAAATAATTTTCAATTGCACTCACCTCGCTTGCAGTAGTGTTTTTGTAACGAGGCATCCTGTTAAGATACTGGTCAAGTCCCATTTTTCAAATCCTCCTTTAATTATTTATACATGCCATTTTGACAATTGCTCATTTACATATCCAATATGAGCAAGTTTATCATTAATACTTTTTGTACGCATTTTCATTGTTGTCTTAATTGAAAAATCAAGTTCTTTTTTAAATCCTTCCCATTCTTTTACAAGAGTAAGCATCATCCATTCGCTCAAACTACAAACATTTTTTACTTCTCCATTAGTGGTAATTACAAAGGCTGGAAAACCACCAATACTATCGTAAATATAAAAAATAAAATAATTTTTCATATTGCTTAATGCAAGATGGTAATGTTTACAACCACTACACATATAATTTGCGTTAGATAGCGTATGAGTTATATAATCAATAATTTGTTCCATCATTGTTTTGCCTTTTGCTTGATACTGACTTTCTGTAAAATCATTTAACACCTTTAATGCTTCCTCTGCATGTTTGATAGCGGCAGCAGTTACTTCATATTGATCATTCATTTTTAAATTCTCCTTTTATTTTAACCGAAATAAGTACCAACAATATGACAAATATGTTTTCTATAGTCGAAATCATCAGGAAAATATTTATTGAACTTATTTCTAAATTCGCTTTCAAGTTCTTCCATATTTGCATATGCAGCTTTGAACAAAGTGCCATAATTTTGGTTCGGTACATAATAGATCGTATCGTCATTATATGCTTCACTGGAATTATAATCGTCGCTTCCATTGTCATCAATTACCATTGCTTCGCCAGTAAATCCACTGATATACTCTACGATTCCTTCTTCGTACAGTGCATCATTAAAGCTATATTCGTCATCATTATATTTCTCTTCTGTGTATTCTCTATAATACTTTGAACAAATAGTTTTCAACATCTCCCTTGTCATTACAAGACCGTAATCATTAATTGCATAATCTCTCATACTCATAATAAAATCCTCCTTTAATTACTTACAAACTTTTTCAATATATGCGTAAAATTCTCTTTCAAACTCATCAAACTTCTTAATGAAGGTCTCCATGTGATACAACCTAGGTTCTACAATTGCCATTGTTTTTCTGTTCAATCCAGACGTATACTCTCCGTTAGTTCTAAAATCTACATCTCCACAGGCACCTCCTGCATCAATTCCAAGCATCGTAATCGGATTCCCATATAAAAATCCTACAAGATGTGACCAACTGTTTGTGTAGAACATACCAGTATCATATCCCTCATGTCCTCCCCATCCTCTTTTATTGAAGTCAATTCCGTTGTCCTTGGCATAATTTGCAAGTTTAATTAAATCGTCAATTCTTGGCTTGAGTTCTTTAATTTTTGCAAGCGCAATATCAAATCTGTTCTTTGTTTCGATTTCTTTTTGTCTTGCCTTGTCTTTATCATTACCTACCTTTTGGTCGATCATACCCATCATTTCATTAACGTTCATTTGAAATTCTCCTTTAATATCTTGTTTCTCTTTCATTCATTAGCCAGCCAACGCCTTTGCTATGATTCTCGTCAAACCAATGCCAAATTTCTTCTCTATGAGTTCCTTTACTCCAATTCCGCCAATCAATGTCGATACATTCATTCTCGTCGATAGGAACATCTTCAAGTTCATCCCACATGGCTTCAAGAAATTCATCATTATATTTGTGATAAATACTCATTTACTTTTCCTCTTTTAAATTGTAATCACAAGACAATCCCATCCGTCAAAGTCAATGCAAGATGAAATTATCTTAACTTCCATTTCTCCATATTCCTGCATAATATATTCGATAAAACCTTTGTCAACGTCTTTGTTCTTTTTACAATCATAGATAATTGCCGTTTGAATCCGCTATCTGCTACGCAGGATAGATTTAAGTTCTTTTGGTTTCATTTGCCGACTTCTTTAATTTTGTTTTGTTTAAACTACAATATTAAATCCACGACGTTCGGCTTCTGCAATTAGGTCATGATCTGAGATATCTTTAAGACTTTGAATACGCATTCCGTATTTAACGGTTACTACATTATCCTTGACATAAATCGTACCGAAATCATTCATGTCCTCTCCCTGAAACTCGATCTCTCCGTTACAGATATATCCGCTTGGAGCAATGAAATTATCAATCAGATACACAAGCCATTCTTCATAATTATAAAACTTATCTCCGCCATCCCATACCAAGTTTCCATCGTCATCAATCATCCACTGACACCAAAGACTAGGCTGCGTTTTAGGAGGGGCATTATACCCTACAATTGAATCATCTACATCTTGCCCAAGAAATCCATTTCCGCCAACGAAGTACTCACCATCGACTCCAAGATTTCCATTGAAACAATTTTTATCCCAATCAGGGAAGATTTTCTTAATCTTTTCCACATCTCGCTTCATGCGACGAGTTGCACTAAATTTGTTGATGTAATTTTTAAGCTCATCAGCAATAGGCTTATTGAAAGACACGCTACCGTAGAAATCCGTAGAATACCCCATATTAAATTTCCTCCTTTAATTTTATACCGTTTAATAATTAATAATCGCATCGTGTTGTATAATCAGGATTATTAAGCATTTGCTTTGCCATTTCTATGCCAACATCTGTAATGTCTCTATACTTATATCCTTTGCTGGTTATTACAGCTACACTACCAACAACATAACGTAAATTTTCATTACCTGATTCGAAAATCAATATTGCATCATCTTCCGTTACATGCGCCATCAATCCATCAATAAAGTTATCGTATGCATTATCCCATGCTTCATCATTATCCGCATAATCTTCTTTGCTATTAAAATATCCACTAATTTCGCCATAACATCCAAATCCATAAGTTTGATTTCCGTTGGAATCTATTCCGTTAAATACTTTCAAATTCTCTCCATAAACATGGGACATAAATTCTTTGAATTTCTTATTGTCTTTTACATGAAAGTAATTTGTTCTAATTGTGCAATTATAATTTGCCATAAAATCATGCTCCTTAAATATTCATTATTTACACACTAATCACAATGTAGTTTCATTTGTTTTTTATCCTTTCTAATAAGGGCTGGAGCATTAAGCTCCAACCCCAACCTTTGCGTTAATCAGCTTGACGAACTCGTCCATCCATGCATGACCATCCATAATCTTTCCCCACCGGTTTTCTTCATAGTTTGCAGTATTTCTGTTCGGAGCGCTATGACCAATCATATCACTCATCGCATTCACAGCACCCCATGCAGTTCCTTTGAACTTAGCAATATCGGGCATGAAGTAGCAGATAGAATAGTTATCTTTTACTTTCTGAATGTTTGCTTTCTTGCGATCAGAATCATTTTCCGTTACAGGAAACATCTGGTCAAGGATTTCATTGATCTGCTCAAAGTCAAGTTTGATATTCGCAAGTCTATCTGCCTCTTCGTCAAGTGCATTCATATAAAGATTTGCCATGCCCAAACAATGTCTCGCTTCTTCAAGCTTCTCGTCAAGATTCCCAATATGCTTTGTGCTCCAAGAACGCTGAGCAGTATTGAGTGCAAGTGAGAGAGTATTATTGCAAACGACTCGAATTGGAGTCATGCCAATCTTGATCGCTCCAGTTCCGTCATGAGAATTAGAGAACACCATATAAGGCTCCACATCGTCATCAAGCACTTTCTTAGTCGGCATCTTTGCAAGCAGCCAAACTCTTTTGCCTCCGTTGAGAGAACCTGCGGTTTCATAGCGAACAATTCCATCTTCAGTTTCACCAACAATTGCATCAGTGAAAGAAAATGCGTCTACATTCTGTACAATTTTATATCTATTCGTTACAATGCCAAGCACAGTTTTATCATCACTTCTGATGTTTGCTTTGTAGTTCTTGATTTCCGTTCCATCATCCATAAAGACAGGAGTCTGTTCAACAGTCCAATCAAGTCCTGCCAGTTTGAGCGCTTCTGCACTGTTGGGAGCATCCGCAAGGATTTTGCATCTATCCTGCGTCTCCATATAGTGCCAAGGTTTCTCGCGTACACTAAACATGCTATCGTTCATTTCAATGCAATGAGCCATAATTCTTATCTCCTTTAACAAAATACATATTGATTCTTGCTTTTCTTTCTTTTCTTTTTTTCTTTTTTGCCGCACGCTGTTTCCAAACAGGATGATCAGGGTACATTTCAAAACAATTACATTGTTTTTGCAAGCATCTTTTTCGTTCTACTTGATGCCATGTCGCTCCCTTGTCATGAAAATGGCAGTAACCACACACATTGTCGCTTTCTGTTCCATACAAGCATTCCATAATTGCCTCCTTTCGCATTTCGCAATAATTTTGTATTGTGTAAGACAAGGGACAAAACTCCCTCGCTCTTACATTGTTGCATTTCTTTTTAGTCTCTTAATGTCATGGTCATGTTTATCTACGCAGTTCTTTGTTTTCCATTCATACTAACTACCTTTTCTTTATTCTTATTATATCACCTCTGTCTTAAAATTCAACAAGTAATAATTAACGAATTTTATTATCCAATTCGTACAAGTCCACCAAATCTGCCTTGCACAGCAATGCTGCCAAACTCACTGAAGTAATCAACTGTTGTGTTCCATACATAAGCGAACACATATCCCTCTTTGATGTCTTCATTTTCCATTTCCCACTCCTCATCATAATCAGACACAAACAATAAATTGTACATATCCATTTCCATTGTAGGAGTATGAATTACATGATACACAAGTGCATTATGTTCATTTTCAAACTCATGCACTTTTGCTGTGAGTTCTTTGTTGCTACTAAATTCGTACAAGCCCCCTGTCGGTTCAGTAAGCTGCACTTCATCTCTGTTCTTAAATGCCTTAATGCATGGAGCAAAGAGTCCAAGTGCTTCCATGCGTTTTATAGCTTCTTCTTTTTTAATTTCTCTTGATATGTTCATATTTATTTCACCCTTTTAATATCGTACTCATCAAGTACATCAACACATTCATCGTAGACATCAGTGCATTCACACTTCTCAAGCTGTATCTTCCAGCATGCAACTTCGTAGGGAGTGTTCTCAAAGAACTCATCAATGAACTCCTCTGCTTCACTTACAACTTCGTCAAATTTATCCTGTGCTTCATCTTTGTCGTCGAAGTCTCCGAAGCTGCGTTCATAATCGGTGATACGACCGTTAGTATCATAGCCAAGTCCACAGACGAAATAACGGATTTCCGTTTCTTCTTCCTCCTCGTCATCAAAAATATCATAGCCTTCTCTTTCTGCCCATTCTCTTACTTCGTCATCACTCATCCAACCAAGAAGTGACTTTGCAATGTCTTCCCAGTTAACGCCTATTTCCTCGAAGTAATTAATGAGTGCAGTTTCGTTAGGTCTTGCGTTTGCGTAACTAAACATATTTATTTCTCCTTAATTATTGTTCGCTTCAATCATAATATCGAAATGCTCAAATTCTCCTTCTTCGTCAATGCGGTCAATTTCCTCACTAAGATACTGTAGAAATTCTTCTTTGCTTTCACAAATGATGCCAGAAGCATTTGCCTGACCAATGTAGAATGACTTGATATTTTTCATTTCTTATTTCTCCTCAATAATAACTATATATTCGTTTCCGTTATCCTCAAAACCATACTCTCCATTAAGTGTATCTGCACAATCAAGTACACATACTTCGTATCCATCTTTGTTAAAAAGTACGGGATCACAGAAGAAATTGTTTTGTCCACTACAAATTTTAATATCTGCAAAATGTCCATCTGCAAACTGTGCTGTAAAACACTCGATAGTGGAGTCTTCGTCATACCCCGCATTGATGACACCATCGTCTTCGGACGGCATATCAAGCAAAATATTATATTTGTCAATTTCATTTTTGTCGAGCTTAATGGTTGAAATGAATTTCATTTTTATTCCTCTTTAATTTCTTTTACATTGAAGCCGTTATGACAATTTAGATTTTTACCAGCGTGTCGGCAAGCTGGATAGCAATACATAAGATTGTTAAAATGAGAACAATAATCCCGTCTTTCCTGTCGTCATCTCCGAATAGCAGTACACAAGCAATGATGACAAGCAAAATAGCAATCATTTGTTTTACTCCATATACTTTTGTATTGTTTATTGTTTTTGTATTAATTTTCCATGTTATATTCGCATTTTTTGATAGTGGCTTCATTTACATTGCAAACTATACTGCCCAGAATTTAACTTATGTTTTTCATTCTATATGTGCATTAAATGATGCCACATGCACTTGCAATCATTGCAATAATTGCAAGGAACAAGATGCCTTCGAGCAAGCTCCCGATACCAGATTTGGTAGCATCTTTTCCAAAAAGCAGTACACAAACAATAATAATTAGCAGGATAACAATCATTGATTTTACCTCCCTTTTTTATTAATAATACTTGTATGCATCTTTGTCAACATTTACGTCAGTGATATCTCCATATGTGATATCAGAATGTGCCATCAAGAATCTACCAATTGCCTCTTCCATTGAATATGCGTCCGTGTCGTACCACTCTGTGTTTCCGTTAGTGTTAACATACTCAATCAGATAATAGCCATAATTGTATTCTGGCTCATCATGATTATTGTCTTCAAGATATCTGTCAATGTCAAACAGAGAACCATACTGCCCCGCCATTTCTACATAATCGAATTTGTCATTCTCTGTTGTTCGTTCAAGGATTTTGCATGCCTCCTTAATGCTTCTTTCCATTTCAGAAAGAATGACGTATTCATTTTTTGTATGTGCTGCGTAATAGCCACAAGAAAGATTTACTGCTGCACAGCCAAGAGCGGGAGCAATTTCACAGATATCAGAATAAGATCCATACGCTGTTTTATAAAATTCCTTTGTAATAAAATCTTCGAACTCATCGTTTGCACAAGAATAAAATACTGCATCATTTGCGTTGGCACGATCAAATTCCATGATGTAATTGAACTCAAGATTTCTTGCCAGCTCAGAGTCTGCAAACTTACTTGAGCCTACGCAACCAACCTCTTCGTCCTCGCAGAACAGAACAGAGCAGTTAAACTTTTCAAGAATCTTGAAAATCATATAGACACCGCATCTATCGTCGCCTCCGATTCCGTTAGGACTTGAAACTTTATTATTCTTTTTACTATACATGAACATATTAGGAAGCTTTTCATGCACAGTATCAAGATGTGCAACAAGAAGCACAGGAAATTTCCCTTGTGCATATACATACCCATCTCTGTTAAGAACTGTTCCATGAGTCTTTTGTAGCTTCTGTCTCACATGATTCTTTAGACTTGCTTGAGACATCTTGCAAATTTTTTCAAATTCTTTATTCATAATTATTTTACCTCCATTAAACCGCTTCATCAATGTCTGTTTCATCCTCAAGAATTTCTCTCAGGCAATCTTCGCAGTACATCTTTCCTTTGTGTTCTCTCAAATTGTTGTTTCTAAAACATTCTCCACACTCTTCACAGCAACTATAATAATAATCACAACAATCGTCGCACACATATTCATCCTGAGATTCAATATAGTTCATACGCTCTCTTGGATGATATTCTCCACATTCCGCGCAATACTCATAATATTCGTCTCTGCAATTTTCACAGACACAAATTTCATAGCCTCTTGCATTATGAACATACGTCCCTTCGCCAACGTAATATTCATCACAGTCATTGCAATAGAAAACACAATCTCTACAATAAGGCTCTCCGTCAATATAGATAGCATCATCTTCATCGATATATTCTCCGCATGCAGCACATTTACCTCCGTGATGGCAGCAAGAAATATTGTCTTCGCAATCATGCTCATAACCACATTCGATGCAAATTGGTGTATGTCCAACAGTAATGCAATTCTCGTTGTCGTTTCCTTTAGGACGGCTAAGAGTGCAATTTTCAAAGTTGTCGTAATCTCTATAATGAGTACCTTCAGACTCAATATATCTGCCTGCTTCGCTAGTTCCCTTACTCACAGTCCAGAAGTTCGGGAAATCAAAAATTTCAGACATGATTTTCTGAACAATTGCTCTGAAAGCGGTGTAGCCGGTGCTGCATCCATCATTGTCTTGCGGATAAAGTCTGCCCTGAATCAGTTTGTCTTCTCCCCAGTGATACATCTGACGGTTAATCTTTGGCTCATTCCAGAAATCGTTTCCATCATAAGATGCATCCACAGTATAAAACACCATAGAAGGAGAATCGAGCATATAACTCATAGTACCAGAAGAATACATTCCCTGATAACTATTAGGCATGCCTCTTTTGTTTTGCTTATCAATTGTATGACAGCTCGCCCAGCTATTGCCAAAGCTCATTGTGAGATAATCAAGAGGATTCACAGAAAGAATAGTATGCCTTGTAATCTTGAGCGGATTGAGTGCGTCAGCATACTTTGCAAATTCCCTATTATACTCAGGATGCTTGCTAATACCAATGTAAGCAAGAAACTTATTGATAACACGACTCGTCTTCTGCCCGTCATGTGCATGAATTTCAGGACAAATTTCGTTTAGCTCATCAGCAAGTTCGCTATCAATATACTGAGAATTATAGGCTGGAATTTTAATCAAGAAATCAAAAATCTTTGTTGGGTATTTCTGTCCGTACAGTGAAGCTTCTTTCTTCATGTCTTCAGGCATAAAATTATTTTCTTTTACATATTCGACCACATCATCATCAATCACCCATGACTTGAATCTCCCCAATGCATTACGATCAGTTACACGTTCAAAATCATGGCTAAATACAATCATGAATTTGCCTTCCAGATAGTTCGGATGCTTCTTAAATGCGGCAATCAGGTCTTTCTTGTTGTTTGCCCATGTGTCAATGATTTTGTTCAGTGCTCTGTCTGTATATTCATAGTCATATTCATCAAGCAAGTTTTCCATCTGGTCAAGCAGAGTTTCTCTTTCTTCTTCAGTGATAATATTACTTACATCCATTTTACTTTCTCCTTCCTTTTCTTCCAACAGATCAAAATAGTTTGCATCTACCCAATAGCCTTCTCCGTTTCTGTTTTTAACAAAAATGTTGTCGTCAGTATATTTACTAATCTCTACAACACGACCTTTCCAGCCGTTTGTTGTGATGCTATAAGGAGCACCGCGCTGTGCAATTACTCTATCGCCAACTTTGAATTTCATTTTCTATTTCCTCCTTTATCCGACCAATGCACTGTAGCATCTGTCAAATCTTTCTTTATAGCTGTTAAGCTCTTCCTGAAGCTCTCTGTTCTTGAACTGAAGCATAGCCTTTTCCGTTTCAAGCTCGTCATTTCTCATCATGGCAGCATCGTAATCTTCTCTTGACACGCCGTTCCGTTTCATTTCAATGATACTTGCGGAAATAGCGGCTACATTATAGCCCATTTCAGAAATGTAACAGAACTGCTTTCCATTTCCTGTGTGATTGTGTGGAGCTCCACCACAAGTTTTCTGTCTTCCAGCAATCTGATTAATAAGGGACGCATAACTAATGCCATAACAATTAGCCGCATCACGTGCCGACTTGAACACCTCACCAGTCGTGATGCACATGACCGCCTTGCCTTTGTGTATGTCTTTGTTTTCGGGGATGATGTCGTACTTTGCGCGGCTAACAATAACGTTCTTTTTCATTATGTAAATTCCCTTTCTGCCTTATAAGGCTATAATTTTGTGATGTATTTCTCTTTAAACTTCTTCAAATTCTTCGCAATCAGTAACTTCAATAGGAGTTACATCTTGCATATAATACTTTGAGTCGCCACAGTTGCAATAATAATGCTTTATCACATCCGTGTCCTTATTCTTGTTTGCCTCGTAAAAGGCATCTCCAAAACTTTTGCAGTCACCAAGATAACCACAATCTACACATTTTAAGCTCATTTTTCTTACTCCTCCAATTCTTCTATGATGTTGAGTTGTTTGAAAATGCACTCCAAATCTGCCTTTGGATATGTGTCTTTATACCAATATACAGCACCTCTCTGCAAGTAATAAGTCAAGGCACAATTGATTAACTGTGCCTCGTCTTTGTTAATGTTGAGTTCCATTTGCCTTACTCCTCTGGATAAAGTTCTTCATCGAGAAGAATGTAACCCAATGCCTGAATAACAACAGGTGCTTCATCTGGTTCAATTCCGTTGTCAATCAAACACTGTTCTGCTTTGGAACGGTTGTTGTGTGGCATAACTAACTTTGCGAAAGCCTCGTCAATTGACAGGCCAAACGCAGGGCAATGTGGGCCGCAACTTCCGTATGGTTCATATGTGCATTTTTCACACCATTTACTCATTTGCCTTACCTCGCTATTACATATTTTTCAAAGGGAAATTTTGCTCTATCATCACACATGATGGTATAAGCGTTGATGCCTTTCAGATAAGGTTCTCTTTCTTTGACATCATCCCAATGGATGGTTTCCGTTCCGCCAAAAGCAAAAGCAAGTTCTGCCATAGGTTTATATCCATCTTTAAGATAGATATGAACCGCAATTATAGCACCATGTGTCATAGGATTATATATTTCTCTTTGATTATCAAAGAGCAATGCACATCTATTGCAGCAATAAACCTTGCTAGACTTATTGCTGATAACTGGATCGTTGATGTCTATTTCGTATTTTACGGAAAGAGTAGTTCCACAAAAGTGACACCGTTTGCCTTTACGCTTATCAATAGGAATGAGCTGAAACATTTGTTATTCCTCCTTAATTGATTACCCTCAACATTTTCATTCAATGAATTTGATTTCCATCGTGGCGTTACAGTCCGCAAGGAACTGTTTCGCTTGGGCTTCATACTCAGTCATTTATAATACCTCCATTTCCCTTAATACTGCTTTTGCGGCAGTAGTGATGTGGTCATCATGACAATTGTATTTATCAAACCAGCCACAAATAGTTTCGATTGGGATAGTTGCACGAATGCAGTCCCATGCAAGTCTTGTGCCGAAGTCTTTGTAGTTGCCAGTTGCCTTGAGCTTTTCAGCATACTCAGGCAAGTTAGTGATCTTGCTGAAGCTTTCCCTTATGAAAGGGATTTCGTTTTTGAGTTTCATTTATTTCCCTCCTTTGTCATTTTGGCAAAGCCCTTAATGATACCCACGATAGATTCCAATCGTGGGCATGATAAAGGTTTTGCTTATTCAGTTTTCCATTCACCAACGAGATTTCCGTTGCTATCAAAGAGGGATCCATTGCGATATCCGCATGTGATTTTGGCAGGGATCATGCGCAGAATTTTTTCAAGTTCATCTGCAAGTGCATAGTTGTCCATGAATGCATCTTTGCTTTCGCTTTTGAATGCATCATTGCTGGTGTAGATCTTTACTTCAAACATTATTTACTTTCCCTTCCTTTCCATTTCTACTGCAATATGCGACATTGCAATTGCGTTGGACAGTGAAACGATGATGCCGATAATTGCGAAAAATGGAGTGATTGCTGCGCATCTCCATGCAAGCACCAATGTCAGAAATACGGCGGCACTCAGTGCGGCCATGCAAATGCAGATATTTTTCATTTTGCCTTTTTCCTTTCTCTTACTTGTCGAGCCAATTAGCAATCAAGCTATGGCAAATATTGTCCATCTGGATTTCGCTTGTGCAGCGTTTCAGTTTTGCCTTTGTGCGTTCCGTAATAGGAATCCCAAAATCTTCAAGCAGTTTCAGTTTCTCTTCGTAATAGGATTCCATTATTTGAAACTCCTTTCTCTTGATGTGTGCAAAGCCCATAATAATACCCGCGAGCTTTCGCTCGTGGGATTGGCTATAGGTTTCGCTTATCGGAATATCCCAATTCCGTACTTTGCTTTGTAAGTCCATCCCATAGATGTCAGGAGCTTACTCATTTCGCTTGTGGACACACACTGGAACTCTCCCTTGATGGGAAGCGGATTGATGGGGCACTTGATGCGGCAGATGCACTTCTCATTCTCATATCGAACAAGAAGAATGAGCTGGATCTCTCTTTCCTTTGCATACAGAGCTTCCATGTTCGCGCCCCACGCATACTTGTATTTGTGGACATCAAACCACTTGAGAAGATTGTCTCGCTTGGTGAAGATGAAGGCTTTGTGATATGCAGGCTTTTCGTTTGCCTTTTCATCTGCCTTGAGCAGAGCCAGAGCGTCGTCACACATATGACGGTCGCAACCGCCCATAGCATAATACGGGCATTCAGTACAGGATTCGCTTCCAGTACCGCACAGAGACAAGGCTTTCATCACATTTTTCTTATCCATTGTCATTTCCCTTTCTGAAATAAATAGAATTCCTACAAAAATGCAGGTGATGATGAATGTGACTGCAATCATTGTGAATGCAGTCGCAATTTGCTTTGCCTTATGAATGGCAAAGTCCTTAATAGAGCCTACAAGATTTCCCTTACAGGGATCGATAAAGGTTTTATTCCTTTACATCGTCAGAACTGTAGTCCTTGAAAGCATTCCACAAGATATCACCAAGTTCAGCAGCGACTGCATATGCCTGAGAAATGGTAATTTCCTTTTCCGTTAGCTTGCTAGTCAGGACAGTCGCACATTCTTCACGCATGATTTCGTATGCGTCCTTTTCGTTTTTGGGATAAAAAATGATCCCATCAATACAAGCGTCAATGTGCTCTTTGATAATGTTGAATGCTACTAACTCAGGATCAAATTTAGTCATCTTCATTTCCCTTTCTGAATTAAATTTTATGTTTCGCTTATGGAAAGACTCTCACATGCTCGTCTGGAATGGGACTTTTTCGGAAAAATCCCTTAGAACCGCATATTATTCAATTGATGTTAAAAAATTATTTAGCGCAGCTTATCGGAAAAATTGCGGCTTATTGATGATTGCGCACCCATTTGCCTTGCCAAAATAACTTTTTATTATTTCCCTTATTAACCAATATTGGTCAACGCGTTCTGGAATACTGCCGAGAATCTAATTGTGTTCTCGCTTACTGGATAGATTTCAAAATTGTCTGCAAGCGAAATCATTTCACAAAAAAGATTGATTTCCCTTTCACCACGCATTAGGATATCTGTATCATCAACACACATGATTTTTGCACCCATCTGCAATGGATCATCTTTGATCTCAATTTGACCGTCTGGGAAAAGTTCCCTTGCAATACTAACTCCTCGCTCAAACTCTTCCATTCTTAGCGGGTTGATTGCAAATGTCTTTTCCCTTTCGAGATAAACTTGCAGATTCTTAGCAAGCTGCGTAAATTCTTTGTCGTCCAAATGCATCCACTCCTTTTTAATTTCCCTTTTGAAATTTACTTTTAGTTTCCCTTCTGAGATGACAGTAATGCTATAAATACGAAAAACGGGAGTCGTAACAAGTACGGCTCCCTATCGTATAAGAAAACCACCACCACGAAGTTTTCCCACTTATGAGTTATTATAGCACAATTAAATGCGCCAGTCAATTAGTAATGATAATGGATGCTATATACATCATACTCTGCATTATATTGAATATCACCACGCTGTCCGTGCAATTTGTGCCAGAATGTTTCTGCTTTTTCTTTAGTACAGAAATATTCAGTTCCCCAATTTATTCCTCCATCATGACTGCTATTGCCACTAACTGCGACAAACTCAAATGGCTGACGCATATACACACAATGCAGATAATTATCTTCCCAATAATAAGCAGATCCAGCATAATCACATTCGGACATCATGGTATCAAAATCAACATAAGCATTTTCATGTCGGAATTTATACCAAGGGTCATCTGGAAGAACAATCCTATTATCAGTGCAAAAACGATGCGGAGCATTAGGGCGAGTTTCTGCATTATAAAAAATTGCCATAAAAATTCCTCCTTTTATAGCTTCCCACGACGCCCCATACATGGCGTTTCGGCTGGTCGCCATCCAGCTCTCATCGGGTGGGTCATCGCCAGTCAATGCTGCAATGTGCCCCTTACAGCGTTCAAGACTGGCTCAAATTGAGATCCAGTGCATAAAGCACCTCCTTGTAAAATTTTCATCACAATACACGCTGGACTAATCCAGCCCTTCCCCAATGCTCATGGGTGGAGCAATCCTCTACCTCTTGTGACTTCCCACGACGGGGCAAAAGCCCCGTTTCGGCTGATAGTCAGTCAGCCATCGTCAGGTGGGAGAGGAAGATGCTTATTCAGCAGCTTCCTCCTCGTTCTCAGCCTCAGCCCCAGACGCATCCTCATCATCACCATAGGCGATCTCGAATTCCTTGCGAGTCACAACAGCGTGCAGGATGTCCATCTGCAGGCGATCCCACATGTTCTTTGCCGCGATAGTGCCCTTCAAGCCGTCCTTGCGGCTGGTGCAGAATGCGATAATGCTTCTTGTGAGTTTGCTGGTCACGACATATGCGTTTTTCCCATTTTCTCCCTCAAGCATGATGAAAGCATCCACCATGTCCTGAAGTGCGGTCTTGAGAGCGCCAACCTTGAAGTCGGTTCCGTCCTCAATGAAAGACTTCCACTGGCTGATAAGCTCCTTGTGCGCATCATTGACGCGCTTCTTCCAGTCAGTGCGAGCAGTGACAGGGACATTGCGCTCTGCCATCCACTCAATGAACTTTGCAGCGTTCAGCAGCTTCGTGCGGTTTTCGTCAAGAACCATAGTCACAATGGACTTCTTAACGCCGTCAACCATTTCCTGATGAGACGTTGCTTTTGCGCTGATTACGTCGTAGGTGTACGCCTTTGCAAGCGCAACCATAGGATCAGCCTCAGCCTTGAAGGTTGCATATGCGTCCAGCAGGGACATCTCATTGTATTCCGCAACAAGGTTCTTGCACTCCACCTCAAGAGTGTTGCGCTTTGCAGCGTTGGTCTCAAGGTTGTAGTGGTCGATTTTGTCCCTGAGTTCGGACATGACAACCTGCATGGTTCTTTCCTCAGCCTTGTTCATAGTCTTCTTTGCCATAATATACTCCATTTCTGATGGGTCGCCTTAACTCCCATGTCGGTGAGTGGCATAGTAAGCCCATCAAGCAACACTAATATGCATCAGTGCTCCTTGATGGACTCAGCACAAAGCCAAGTCCACCATTTTATGGGAAAGCCCTTGCCAGATTTCTCCAGCAAGGGCATGGAGTATTTCACAAAGCATTCACGACATTCTATCCATTTTCCAGCTTATACCATCAGCCATGCCATTTCACCAGAAACGAACCGTCAAAGAAGAAGGTGCACAAGCTCCCAATTCCCTATAACGAGCATCCAGTATTTGCCATACTTGTGGACAGTTTGCCGCATAGACCACTGCTATGAATTCCATAGCTTACAAGCCGTATTCAGGAACGTGGCCATATCCTGCCTGAGATAGTTTAGAGTGAGTCTCAAGCCCTCCCGCACCTGCTGTGCGGTAACTTCTCGCCTTTCCCTATTATTTCCAGCCCGGAAAAGTGGGTGCTGTACATGGAAGGATTTCCCATGTAGCCGGTCTTTCCGCTTTGCGCGGTGGCGCGGTTTGCCGTTTGCCGTCTGCCGGTCGTGCTTGCGCTGCCGGTGGCGGCGTGGTCGCGTCCCGCTGTCGCGGTCGCGGCTTCCGCTATCTATACGCAAACACACGGAAAACGGAATAATTTTTTTGAAAAATTCTTGTCGCGTCTGCGGTCGTTTTTTTGCGCTGTGCTGGGCTGCGCTGCTGCGGGTACATTGACACATGATAAAGGGAAAACACGAACAGCGCAAAAAAAATCCCCGTCTGAATAAATCAGGCGGGGAAATGTCGCGGTTTACTCGGCGGCGCGCGGATGTTAGATTTTTGAGAGGGTGTCTAGGTATCTGCGATGTTCATCGCGTTCTGCTTCAGTCCATCCGCGCCATTGGTCGAAGGTTGTTGATAGGCTGTACACGCCTCTTTTTATCATGTGCGGGTAGCGTGTCGCG